>Ga0315281_10001864_pt1 | contig 31319 bp, 35 predicted proteins | sample YL17G07_0_MG_FD_204540 | JGI IMG/M metagenome (GOLD analysis project Ga0315281, IMG submission 204540) | Sediment microbial communities from Yellowstone Lake, YNP, Wyoming, USA - YL17G07_0 | ecosystem: Environmental > Aquatic > Freshwater > Lake > Sediment | place: USA: Wyoming | collected...
TAAGATGTCGTAAAGCAGAATGACGAAGAGACTGGACTGGTGCATCTGGACGACGAAGAAGAATCGTTGAGCGAGGATCCTAGATCAACGCAAGAAGGTTTAGGAATAGAAGAAGAGGAAAAAACTGGGCAAGAACCTTATCCTGAAATCGCGGAAGCTGAAAAAGATCCTGACGAAGAGGAAGAAGAATAAATAATTACTTTTTCTTTTCAAATTTGCATCCAATCAGCCAGTGGTCTGTCCTACCGCATATCGGACATTTTCTTTTTGATTTAGATTTTGATTTCATATTCGTTCTGTTTTATTTGTTTTCTTTAGTTTTTAAATTATCTTAATCAATAAAATATTTGAGAAGAAATGAAATCGCAAAGATACAGAAGAAAACAAAGAGCCTTGAGAAGACATTCTAAAGGAAGAAAAGACAGAAGAAGATTGTAAACTGTTATGCGTTGCTTTTTACTGACTGGTTCATTGCAACATTAATTAGCAAGCTGTCTTGACCTGCCGAAGTTTTCAAAGTATTTTCAAGTGTTTCTGCACTGTATTTTGGTCTTTTGCTCCATTCCTCAATTTCTCTGTTAATTGCGGCCTCAGCTTCTTTTGTCAAACCTATTGTGCGCAAAGCATGCTTCGCACTGCCTTTTTTAGCGAGTTCTTTGAACCTTCCATATAGTCTGTCATCACTGATAACTCCGTTGACCATATTTTCTTTAATATCCTTGATATCGATCCTTTCTTCTCCAGAAAAATAGTGTGCAAATGGAAACTTGTATCGTCTGCCTAAAATCACTAGAGTGTCGTGGGAAATATTCTGAACCACCAATTTATCATCCGAACTTACGTAAAAATCCTCAACCGAATGCCTGGCACAATCCTCAGCTATCCCATTGAAGCCTTCTCTTATTCGGCCCGCATACGAACCAAGATACTTACGCACAAAATATTTTACTCCCATGCATCTATTAGATGTAATTTAAATTCAAATACTCATTTTCTTCCTGTTGCTGTTTCCAAGAATTTGCAAATTTTAATTCGAACGAATGCGTATTGTGAATATGAAATATGAGAAGGCTCCTGACATAGAAACCAAAGTTCAGGAAATTTCTCGTATACTTGAGCTGCCGCACGACATTTCTCGGGTATTGTGCATCCGCAGCATCGGTTCGAAGCGCAGACATACAATAGCAAGATGTCATTCCGTTTCAAGGGCAGTGCAGACTGGTCTGGGAATAGATGCGCATTATGTGATTGAAGTTCTGTCAGAGAATTTTGATAAGCTGCCGGAAGAGGAGAAGGCTAGGACTCTGATACACGAGCTGATGCACATACCAAAAGCATTCGGCGGCGGATTCAAAGGTCACCGCGTTGTCAACAGACGTGCAGTGGAGAGGATGTACGCAAGATACAAGAATTCGCTGTGATTTTATGCTAATTCATGCCAAAGTGATTCCAAATTCCAAAAAGTCTGAAGTGGAAAAAATCTCTGATGACCATTTCAAAATCAGAGTCGACGCGAAGGCTGAAGATGGCAGAGCCAACAAAAGATTGGTGGAAATTATTTCGGAATACTTCAAAGTTTCCAAATCATCTGTGGTAATATCAAAAGGGCCGAAGAGCAGGAATAAAATAATTGAAATAAAAAAATTACCTTAACATTCCTTTTATCTCTTCCAATTATCCAAACACTTTCTCAAATTTTGTTTCTATCAAATCAACCAAATCCTCATGCGTAATACCTTCCGGAGGCGGGAGTTGTTTGCGCTCGTGAGGCGGATGTGGAGGAAAGTCCCTTTCATGAGGCAGTCTAGATGGCAACGGCATCATTTCACCTCCATTGTTTCGAGTTTCATATAGTATTATGAAACATTAAACTATTTATAGATTTCGACTTTTCTATACTAACCGAAAGATTTAATAATCAGATTTCATATTGATTGTGTATGAGACCGGATATTGTTCATAAAGCTCTTGGCAACGAGATCAGGCAAAAAATACTTTTGACACTTTCTAAAAAAGACAAGTATCTTTCTGAAATTGCGACCGAAATAAATCTCGCTCCGCAGACTGCTGACTTCCACCTTAATTTACTTTCAGAAATCGGTCTTGTTGATTCTGATTGGAAGGAAGGAAAAAAATATTATCACCTAAAAGATCGGAAGATTCTTGAATTCTTGCGCGAAAAGAGGCCAATACCGTTCGCGCTGTATCCAAAGCCGCCTCATGAAATAGTCATGGAAGCAATGGAGAAGCTTGACAAGAGGCTGGATGTCATCGAGGAAAAGCTAGACAGGCTTTCGAGAAAAAAGAGTTAATGTGTTGCTTTTTTTGAAGGAGAGAGAAATTCGTTGAGAACTTTTTTATTTATTCATAGAGAAAAAAGCAATTTCGGAAAATTCAAAAGTAAACAATATTTCCATAAGATTTATATAAACAATATAGCAATAATGTTGCATGGAAACTGATATTCATATCAAAAAATTTAAAGACGACTTCCGTACTACACCGAAAAAATCTGGAAAACCTTATTCAAAAAGCTATATTGAGAATGTCTCTTACTATGTAGCAAAACTAATCAAAGATAAAGAATTTCATTTTGATCCAGATAGTAATGACATCACAGATCAGATTTCTATTATTAACAGATTCATTCGAAACGAAAGTGAAAAGAAAAAACACGTTGCACATGTGATTCCTAGATATTTTAGGACTTACCTGAGATACTTAAAAAAACCTGAAGAAATGATTAGCAAAATTAAAATACCACCTAAAATTGTCAGAGATCCTAGACGAGAAAAGACCTTTTCCAAAGATGAGATAGAACAATTGATGAAAAATACTAGAAATCCTTCGGATGTTTTGATTATCAAACTACTTTTTTATGGGTCCTTAAAAAAATATCAAATACCATTAATCAAGGTTGCAGATATTGATTTTAAAAACGGCAAAATTTTTGTCGAAGAAGATGGTACAAGAATTGGAAAGGATATTGATGATAAGTTGAAACAAGATTTAAAAAACTACAAAGATAACATGAACTTAAAAAACAATGATTTAGTTTTTCCAGGATTGACCGAATATATAATTTGGTACAGAATCAAAAAACTCGGAAATGAAATATTAAGAAAACCTATAAACCCTCAAGAAATAACAATAACCAGAATTAAAGATTTGATGAACAATGGTGCATCTGAATCTGAAGTTGCAGCAATGACTAACAGAAGTGCGAGAACTATTAGTTCATATCCAACTATTTCAGAAAAACGGAAGAAAGAATTACTTGAAAAATATTCAAACTAAAGTCAAGGAATTAATTACGCATAATGTATCTTATACGAAGTTTTTCCTAAGGAATTTACCTAAGAAAACACAATTTCAACTTAGGTGGCGCACTTTGAAGATTGAAAAAAACAAGAAATTCACAAAAATTGGGAAGTTAACCATCATTGCATGTTTATTTTCGCTTGTTTTTGGTAGTATCTTATTTTTTATTGACAGTTTTTATTTGACTCTTCCTTTCTTTTTATTTGAAATAGCCACCGTGACAACTTCAATGGGTCTACTTGGATTAATGTTAGGTATTTTTCTTTTTGGTGGTGGTATTGAAAAAGACAGAAGATTTGTAAAACAGGGAAAGATCGTCATTATCATATGCTTATGTTTGATCGCTTTTAGTGCAATTACAAGCTGGAGCGACTATTTTCCTGAGTTCTCTGGTATAGGCGCTATAGCTTTTTATGTGGGTCTTTTTGGTTTGATTATAGGCCTTTCTCTCTGCACCGGGGATGTTGTCTTCTCTTCTTAAAAGGTGGCGCATTTAGTGAATAAAAAACACAAACAAGTTTGTCCAAAATGTGGTGGACCAATATTCCCCTTTGTCGGATTTAACGCTGGAATGATCTATGAATGCAAAAAATGTGGATATCACGGACCATTGGCTTTGAATGTTGTTGATCAAAGAACTATAAAGAAACAAAAAATTTAATATTTTCTTAATAAAATGCGCCATACATAACCTTAGGCTGCGCTTTTAGTGAAAACTCTATTCTGCGTTGGTTATAATTAGTAAAAATAAAATGCACAGGTTTAATCTAGAGCATGTTAATGCCTGGAGTGCTCAGATCGAACCTTTTACTATGCCTGTGCAAGAAATTTTATGCTGAAATTAGTGAAAAATCCTTTTCTATTGTCAAAAATATAGGTTTGACGATAGAAATGACTTGAAAGTAGTTATATTATTTATCACATATTTTAGTAAAACTATTTTATTTAATATAAACTATAACAAATGTGATTAAAAATATGGTTTATTTAATATTTTATATAGACTATAAAAGTGAGTCTGGGCGCATTTTGGGATGTTGGAGCACGCTGAGACTGAAAGTGAGAGTTCCACAGATTTACTAAATTAAACGAACAATAGGATTTTTTGTGCAAACGATCAGAATTACGTCTAAATAATAGGAAGTGAGAGTTAGCGATAATTTTGTAGTTTTGATAAGAAGTGAGCTTTTGGTTAAAATTTTATATTCTAGTAAGTTTATAATAAATAGTGAGAGAAATGGGGATCGGTAATTTTTTATTGCGTTTTCTGCGCCAGAAAAAAGAACCTGAAACGATTAAAGCGCTTGATCAATCGCTTCAATCGCTTCAATCGCTTGAATCGGCTAAGGGAAACGATTCAATCGCTTATCAATCACCATCTGTTTACAAGGAAGCATACATACCGAACGTTGTTCAACCTGCATCTCAATCCACACTTTTGAAGCCGGCCGCTATAGAGGAAAGTTCATTTAAACTAGGCCTAGCTAGCGGCTATACCGGCCGTTCTATTAGAAACATCGAAGATGCCCTGACCAGAATTGAATCTCAAATGGTTACTCGGGATTGGTTTGGCGTTGAATTTGAAGATAAAACACCCGATTTAATCAAAGAAATTGATAAATTGCATGTAGAAATGCAGATTCATGACAAAAACGAGGAAAAACGGTTTGAAATCATTCAAACACTACTAGAAAGGATGAGAAATGTAGCAAATTCTGCTCCAAGCGAGGTTAAATTTCAGCTTTTGGATCAAATCAAGGCCGTTGAAAGTCAATTGCCATTAACAAGGAAGATGGAGGAGATGGTTTCGGTTGTAAAACCTGTCAGTCAGATGAGTTACGATGATCTTGCGGCCAAATTAAATATAACTGTGTCCGCTTTGAGAGGATTACTATCAACAACTCTTCAAAGAACTAACAAAATTGAGCGTTTCATGGTTGATGGAAAAGGTTGGGTACGGTATAAAGAAGCTTAAAGCGCTTCAATCGTCTAATTTCTTATGTCCATTTAGTGTTGCAGAAGGGACAAATAGAAATCTTCTCGTAAACCCCAGCTTTAACCAAGTTGTGACAATGTCCGCACGGAACATTTACCCTAAACATGTATGAACTGAATTTACCTATAACGACACCTTAGTAATAAATATATTGTTTTTTTAGTATATAAACCTCGTCAGGTGTTATTTTTTGACTTTGCTCATCACTGAGAGAAAATGATAGATTTTGTTGACGTCAGTTCCTTCTTTCAGCTTTACCATCTTCACATTGAAAGGATCCATAGTCTGTTCGTTGAGAAACATTGTCAAATGCGTGTCAATAAGGCGGGAAACAGTTTTGTGATGCAATCCTGTGCGTCTACTTATTTCTCTAATCCATAACCAGCCGTTTTCAGCTTCTTTTAGGCAATTAACGATTTTAATTATGTTTTTTATCGTATCTTTTCTCATTTAATCTACCAAAATATCAATTGCTCACACCTGGCGCATTTTAATATTTGTGAGAAATAGGAAATAAAGATTACTTAGGAAAAGAAAGGATTAACCTTTCTTGACCATAGGTAATCCAGTTCTAGTATTTTCAAAGACTACTAATCCTGGAGGCAAATCTATTGAACCAGTAGGATCCTTTGAGAAGAAATATAACATAGCTCCACCTCTTCCTTCTCTAGAGTGAAGATGATATGTTTGTCCTCTGCTGTTCTTATGACTGTAACCCATTCTGACACCTCCTAAATGCTAAATTTTGATAAAGTTAGTAATTATTAAGGAACAAATGGTATTAAAGGTTGGTTAAAGGAGAACTGTGGTTTCTGTTTGGGCTACTTTACCATTCCCACCCTCTTTGAGAACAGGATATGCCTCTAAGCAACCCGCATCCACCAGTTCCTTAAAGGCGAGTTGGAGCCTTATTCCGGTTGCAATTGACTTGACCCATCTGCTGGCGAATGGCATTTCTTCAAAACTATCTCTTGCCATAACGAGAATCTTCCTTGCTTCTTGCGATCTAACAGGTCTATCTTGAAGATATCTGTAGATAAAAGTCTCCGAGCCTTCCTTTACGTAACCGGCTCCATCCGTTGTAAAAACTTCCATTGCTATCGCTTTGCCCTCTTGAAGCTTAGTCTGAATATTATTGTGCGCATTCGGTATTGACGGCGGTGCATGCTGCACATATTGTTCCAACCCATGTCCGCAGAGGTTTTCTATCGACTTTAGTCCGAATTTTTCCACCGTGTCCTCGACAACTTCCGAAATTTCACACACCCTCACACCTGATTTGATCATCTTTAGTGCCGCTTCAAGCGCTTGCTCTGATGCTTGAATGATTATATCCTTGTCGTTCCCAATTTTTTTTGTGAACGCAGCATCCCAAATGTAACCATCAATCTGGACTCCGACATCGATCTTTACCATGTCCCCTTCCTTGAACTTCAGAACATCATTAATATCCGGAGTGTAATGAGCTGCAATCTCATCTATCGATATGTTAATTGGAAAAGCTAACTTCCCGCCGTTCTTCTTGATTTCGTTCTCGACATTTTCCCCTAATGTAAGAACAGAAACACCTTCTTTCAGTTCTTTTCTTGCCAGCTCTCTAGCCTTATCAGAAATTGACTCAGCTTTTTCATACTTTTTTCGAATTTCAGAATCCATAAAATTATATATGAGCCCATTTGATATATTAGAGTATGGCTTTATCAAAATCCGAAAAGGTTAGAAAATTTCATTTTCTATCAAGAAAAATAAAAATTACAAAATTGGGAAGAAAGATTCGTGGATTAGTGAAAACGTGCGAAAGCTGCGGAAAAAAATACCAAGAACTTTTCAAGGTCTATACTTTTAAAGATGACGTGGAATATGCGCATTTTTATTGCAGACAGTGCTATACCAAGCTGATGCAGGGAAGGAAGATGTGAATAATGAAGAAACTTTCAACTATCGGTAAGATATTTTTCGGTATTTTAGCCTTTGTAATAATCATTTTTATTGCATCGTCATTCCTGAAAACTCCGATCCTAGTTAAGACAGTATCCGTTTACTGCACGCCTGACTGCTCTCCAAAAGAGTTGCCTATAGGCTCCACAACTCTCGCCAGAGGCTGCTATCTCAATCAGACGGAATGTCAAAGTGCAGCTCAACCACTCAGCCAAAACTCAAGCGGAGCAGAGGTTCTCGTTGGATTCAAGGATTCTATTCACAAAGTTCAGGGAATAGGTACCATCGAAATGCTTCATCTGAATGTCACAAAAGTTTATGTGAGAGAGAACAACCAAACCGATTGGATACCTTTGTTGAACGATCAGAAATCCTTTGATATAGTCACACTTAATAACCAGACTGCTATAGTTGCTGATATGAATGTCGCACCTGCAACCTACACACAGGAAAAAATTGTTTTGGGAAATGGAGACGTGAAAATTAACAGCATTACCTTTAGCATTTTTAACAGGACATACTCCTTGTACCCAAGCTCAAATGAAACACTCTTGTCTTATCCCTTCACGTCTGTTACTAATCAAAAAAATGTTTTGATTTTCGATCTGATAGTCGAAAATTCCATAAAGCATACCGCCGATGGATACTTCCTATATCCACAGTTTAATATCTCCTCTTTTAGCATTCCTTCTGATCAGCAGCTACAAGATTCAATTGTTATCAACTAGGAAGATATTTTTATGCAGTTCCAGAGAAGCATCACATTATGGCTCATTCTAGCCTGCGTGTTAGTTTTTGTGTTGCAAACAGCAATTCCTCAGTTTACGGACTTTTTCTCATTCACACCTGCTCTGGCACTATCTGAGCCATGGACTTTTGTGACCTCAATTTTCCTGCATTCGACCACGGACATAACGCACATACTATTCAATATGATAGCACTGTTCTTCTTCGGAATTTATCTGGAGCAAAGAATTTCCAAAACAAGCTATGTCCTAGTTTTCTTCCTCGCCGGAATAATAGGAAACATATTGTTCATGATTACGGAGCCGAATTCAATGGTCCAAGGTTTCGGAGCTTCTGGAGCAATATTTGGAGTTATGGGAGCGCTGACTGTGTTGGAACCTAGAATGACTGTATTTGTGTCTGGAATTCCTATGCCTATGTTTGTTGCTGCGATTGTCTGGTTTTTCCTGAACTTTTTCCAGCTGCTCGGTCCAGATATCGGATATGGTGCACATATAGGCGGCTTGCTCTTCGGAATCGCTGCAGGATTTTACTTTAGAAGTCAGTTGTCTCAAAGAAACGCTTTTGTTTTCAAGCAAACATATTAATTCTTGTAAGTTCTAGTGATTTCAATGGCAAAGAAAACATCTGCAAAGAAAATGAAAGTGAAAATAAAAATAAAAAAGAAAAAGATGAAGCAATGGGAAAAGTTCGCCGAACAGCAACTTGAAAGATATATTGCCATTCACAAAAAGCATGAAAAAGAGCTTAACTATATAGGCTAGGTTTTCTTTTCTTTAGGTTTTTCTAACAAATATGCTGATATGTATCCTATTGCAGTAAGCGCGACTCCTGCTATCAAGCAAAACGTCAGTGCACCGGAAATTGAAACAAACAGCGCGTCGATGACAGATGTCACGTCAGCACCCACGAATTTCGCGCCGACCACGGTTTTGATCAAAGGTATGAAGAAGTATGTGATTCCCACTAAAAGGAGCGTCACGCCTATGATTTTGAAAATCTTATACCAGACTCTGACTGAAACCGCCACCAGCACAATTCCAACAGCAATAGCCACCACAAGAGGTATCTGGTTTCCTGAGAAAAAGTCATATGCCTTCTGGGAAAGTATGATTTCAAATTTCTGATTTGACTGCGTGTCCTGAACATTTACATTTTCAACATTTAGCTGCATTATGCAGGCAACAAAATTGCAATCGTATTTTTTATAATAAGTTTGGTTGAAAATGGATTTTGAAATAAGATGCGAAATGTTAGAGGACGAGGATGTCTTCACATCTTCGCATTTCAAACTTAGTGGATTGTTGCTCAATGGAACCGTGGCGGCTGTCGAAGTTTTGCACTGTTCAGTTAGGTTGAAATAAAGGGCATCCAGCTGACTTTGAGTTATGTTTTTTGTCAGTTGCGCTTCCACGAAACTGGTTACAAGCGGTTGCAGATTGTTATATTGCGTGAAGTTTGCTAGCGCTATGAAAAGAATCAGAAACCCCAACGCAAACGAAAATATTAGGCTACCAAGAAACTGGCCCACCGTTCTTAGAAAGCTCATAAATTAATTTAAACTTTGTTTAATTAATTAAGTGCTGATAATATGCCCACAGAGAATGAAGTTCGCGAAGTTTTGAAGGAATGCTATGACCCTGAAATTCCTGTCAACATTATCGATCTTGGCCTTATTTATAATGTAGCAATAAAGTCACAAAAAGTTTCGATCAAAATGACGCTTACTGCACTTGGATGTCCACTTTCGGGATCAATTATGGAAGAAATCAAACAGCGAGTTTCGCTCTTGAAAGGAGTCAAGGATGTCGACATCGAAGTTGTCTTCGATCCACCATGGACTCCAGAAAAAATGTCAACTCAGGCAAGACAAATTCTAGGAATTTGATTATTTCTTAATCCATGTGTTAAGCTTTTTCTGTATTCTCCCGCCTTTAACTTCCTCTTCTGTATATCCCAACGCCTGCAGGACGCGCATTGCGGCAGGCAGAATTTGATGGTTTACATAGTAAGATGGGTCATATTGGTTCGGTTTCACGTCCTCAAGAGGTTCCGCTCTTTCTGAGATGCTTCCCTTTCCCTTTGTTATAATAAATGCAACAACAGTCCCTTCGCCAATTGGTTTTCCTCTCTCCTTTGCTTTTTGCGCAGCAACAACATGCGGTCCAATCGCTTTGTACTGGCCGAGAGGTCGAGTTATCTGTTCCAGTATTGCTAAATCTTCTGTGTTCACCTTTCCATCTTCAATTTTTTTGATCATAGTTCTTACAAGCTGTATTGCCTTCTCAGGATTTTTGTCCCTGAGTATTGTTACCAGGACATCGCGCTGTATCTTTTTGCTTAACTCGCACCAATCCCTTCTGACGGTTTCAAATCCTCTGATTTCAAGGTTTCCTTGAAAATCAACGAGAGCGTATCTTTTTTTTGCACCGGCTTCGCCTGTCTGCTTCGCAACAAAAATTCCTCCTTGATACAAATCCCGAAACTCAAGCTCTATTATTCCAGGCAACTTGACATTGACTATTTTGACAAATTTCTCGCCGAGCGAGCGCAATTTACCTTCAGAAAGATTTTCCTTAAACTTTATCATCAAGGAATCCGTATCCCCATATAAAATTTCAAATCCATTCTTCTTTGCCTCTTCAACAACCGATGTTATGTAGTATCTTCCGAAGTTCGCTGCCGACGACCCGCATTCCCGCCTATACCACTTCGCCCCGGCATATGCGAAATATCCGTACGTAGCATTCGCGAGAGTTTTGAGCGCAAACTGTTCGTTGTTGAGTTTTGTGTGTTCCTCGGTATCTTTCTTCGTCTTCCTGAGCTGTTTTTTCACTTCAACTCTTTTTTTGATGATTTCTTCAAGATGCTTTGGAATGAAACCCTTTTTGTCTGCGCAGAAGAACCATTTCGCTTCTGGCACTTCCACCTTTTTATTGCATGGCGAATACTCAAACGTCCATGGATCGATGTTGTGTGTTACAATTATCGTCGGATAGAGAGAGCGGAAATCAAAAACTAAAACATTCGGATGAATTCCCTTTGTCGGTTCAATCACTACGGCTCCTTTGTAAGGTGGTTGTAATTTCCTCTTTTCTATTTCCTCTGTTTTTGGTCTGTTCGGAATCAAAACTTTGTCGGCATAAGCTTTTCTCATGAAAAAGGATTCTACAAGTTGTGAGTATGAGTAGCGGGACGCATCAAACGGAAGCTGTCCTGTTATCCTGCACAGCGCAAAAATTTGTGGCAGTATTAGGTGCGATAGTTTCAATGTGAGCTCCGAATCCCAAAGGCTATATTCGGCAAGTCTGTCCAAATCCTTCCTCTCTCTCCATATCTCGACCATATCCTTGTATTTCATGTCTTTCTTCCCGACCCCTATGAGTTCTTGGGAGACTTCATCCAGTGAAAGAACTTCGCTCTTCATTGTTTGCCCGAGAACATGATTGACGAAATTAAAAATATCGACATGAACTCTGCCTTTTGTTTTTGCGGAACTTATTCTGCCTCTTTGGACGACATATACCGGTGCGTTATCCCGGCCAAGTTTCAGAGAAATTTTCAATTCGGCAGCTCTTTCCTTTATCTTTGGTATATCGAATCCATCCGAATTGTATCCAACAAGGAAATCTGGATCGTTCTCTCTTACTATTTCCATGAAGCGAGATATCAGTCGTTTCTCATCCGCGCAGTTTTCTACATAGCTTGCCTTTTCTGTCCAGTCCTGCGTCGCCAGGACTTTTTTATACCCTTCATTTGAAACAAGGCTGAGCATTATAAGGCTTGATTTACCTTTCTGTTCTACCCACTCCGTATCAAACGCAAGGACCTTGAATTTGGGTTCATTTCTTTTGTCCAAAGGGCGAATTGTCGATACGTCTATCGTTTTTTTGACATTGAAGTCGTTCTCACTCTCTTTCCCCTCGACTTCAATCCAGCCCAGCGGTTCGAGCTGTTTGTCTATAATATATCTTTTGTAAAAAGGCATATCATACTCAAAAGTGGTTTCTATATCCGTCCAGTCCTTGACAGCATCACGAACGTCGTGAACTCTTCTGGGATTTTCCATCACGACTCTAATAACCTTCGTTTTCTTGTTCTGCCAAATTCTCTCTACGATCTCTACTTTCAAAATTCGCGTACCTAATTTTTTCTCATCAAGCTTTTCAAGCTTCTTCTTTACTTCGTTCTCTTTTTTGTCCGTCGGTAGAATGTAGAAGTAGGTGTTGAATTTTTTATCTTTGACAAGGATGATATCCCCCTTTTCATCTTTACAGTATAATAGAACAACTCCCGAATTCTCTTCAATTTCATAGTCTGCATCGAACAAGAGCAAGGTCTCTTTCATAAAATAGAATTGATTTGATTATTATTTGAAAACAATTCCTGTTTCCTTCGCCCAAAGAAGCAGGTCAAGTTCGTCGAACGGTATGCGAATCTTTTTGGAAAATTCCTTCATTTTACTTTCGATCTCTAGGTATTTTTTTTGGGTGAGGCTTTTTGGAATCTCATCTATTACTCTAAAATCCTTCAAATTTTTCAATATGTGAACATCCAGTATCGCAAGATTGTTTCCTAATCCTATATTGCGCAAAAAGTGCGACGCCTCTTTCATTCCGAAACCTTTTATATTTTCTACAAACCATTCTCTTGCTTCTTGATTGGTGTTAAATGTTTGAAGCCTATTTTTTATCCGCAATTCTGAACCTTCAGAAAATAAATTTCTTGCCGCGACAATATATTTAGATTTATTATCCGAAAAACGAACGGCATTCAGAAATGGTCGTATCTGCTCCTCATTCCCATCCAGCAAAAGATTGTTTTTTTCCAGCGAGCTTACTGCATTCCAACATGAAATAGCTTTTGACTGGGGTGTGCAAAGGCAAAAAGCAAGCTCAGTAAAAATTCTTGCGTCAGAGTTCTTAGCAACTTGTGAAAACTCTTCCAATCTTTTCTTGATTTCGTCTTTTCTTTCTGAATAAAACTTCAGTAACTCTTCGGACATAAGAGAAAAATTAGTTTTTCAGCTTTATCTCTATGTGTATTCCTTCAGGAATATTGACTCTCATAATCTGTCGCAACGCGCGGTCATCAGCTTGAACATCGACCATTCTTTTATGAATTCTCATCTCCCACTTGTCATATGTCGCATTTCCGTGACCGGTTCCATCACCGCACGGTGTCTTTAATGTGACAACTCTCAAAACTTTTGTCGGAAGAGGAATAGGTCCGCGATAAGTGACACCAAATTTCTTTGCAATATCCTTGATTTCAGAAGTAATGCTTTCCAATTCCTTAGGATTCTTACCTGAAAGTTTTATTCTTGCAACTTGCATCTAGTTCACTCATATCTTTTGTATTGTAATATGATTTAAAGCTTTCTCTTTTGAAAAGCTTTTATTTTCAGAAATGAAAATCAAAAAAGTGGTACAGCGAATTATTAATTTTATTACGAACAGAGAAAAAATGAAAAAACTGATGGACTGGCTTGCCTACGGCTCGCTCGGAGCTGATATTTGCATCACGATAATAACTCTATCATCAATTTTTTACCCCAACAATCTTGGTCAGTATCTCGGTTCGGTAAACATAATTTTGTCAATCATCGTTGTCCTTTCAATAGTCTCGGCCATTTTGATGATTGGAAGCAAGGTATACGAGCAATTTCTGTTCAGAACCATCAGTCTCAGGCATGGAGTAAGAAATCATATTTGGAGATTGAAAAACAGAATCAGCAATCGAAGTTATTGAATAAAAAATCTACTTGGCTTTTACTATATCCAAGCAAACGCCTGCAGCAACTGTCTGACCCATGTCTCTTATTGCAAATCTTGCAAGTTCTGGGAAATCAGCATTCTTTTCAATTACAAATGGTTTTGTTGGAACTACTTTTATTTTTGCTGCATCACCAGTTTTTATGAAATCAGGGTTTGCTTGAACAACCGCACCTGTTCTTGGATCAATCTTCGCAGTTATTTCCGTAATCGTGCATGCGACTGAAGCTGTGTGACAGTGGAAAACCGGAGTATATCCTTTTGTTATAACAGTAGGATGATTCAAAACGATTATCTGTGCTGTGAATTCCTTAACAACTGATGGGGGATTGCTTGGATGACCTGCGACGTCACCTCTTTTCACCTGTTCTTTTGAAACTCCTCTGACATTGAATCCAACATTATCCCCTGGTTTCGCCTCAGGAATTTGCTGGTGATGAACTTCTATGCTTTTAACTTCACCCTTTACACCGGAAGGCTCGAAAACTAAAACATCATTAACTTTCATAATACCGGTCTCAACTCTGCCAACTGGAACTGTACCGACTCCGGTGATTGCATAAGCATCCTGAATTGGAACTCTTAGTGGTTTTTGAGTCGGCTTTTCTGGTTCTTTTATATAAGTGTCGAGAGTCTCTACCAAGGTTGATCCCTTATACCATGCCATGTTTGTCGATTTCTTCGCGACATTGTCACCGACGAAAGCCGAAACAGGTATAAATGGAATTTCATCGGTCTTGTATCCGATTGTCTTCAAAAGTTTTACGATCTCTTCTTTCAAAATGTTGAATCTTTTTTCGTCGTAATTTGCAGCATCCATTTTATTTATAACAACCATAATCTGCCCAATTCCAAGAACCTTCAAGAGCCACGCGTGCTCTCTTGTCTGCTCTTGTATTCCCTCTCCCTCTTTCGCGGAAACGACAAAAATAGCGACATCGGCCTGTGAGGCTCCCGTGATCATGTTCTTGACAAAATCCCTGTGACCGGGGGCATCAATAATTGTGAAAAACCATCTGTTCGTTTCGAATGGTTTATGCATGATGTCAATTGTTACTCCTCTTTCCCTCTCTTCCTTTACGGTGTCCATTACAAAAGCGAATTCGAAAGTTTCCTTCTTCAGTTCTTTTGCCAAATCCTTTAATTTTCTCATTTCCTCTTCTCTGATTGCTCCAGTATCGTATAGCAATCGGCCTATCAAGGTTGACTTTCCTGCGTCAACATGACCTGCTGTCATTATGTTAATGTGCGGTTTATTTGACATTTGACACCACTGAATTTTCTTATACTAATTAATTGATAAAGCTTATAAATATTATACTTATCTTCAGATTTCTGGTTTCGGAATGTCTTCTGGAAGTCCTTTCCTCTTTCTTATGCCCTTGATTACATCTTCCCTCAGTTCCTGAGGCAGTTTCTCAAATGTTATCTCGATCAAACTGTAAAATCCTCTACCGCTTGTCGCCGATTTCAATTGCGCGTCAAAACCAAACATATCTGCAACGGGAACTTTTGCCGTTATGAAACTTGCTCCCCTTTCCTCTTTCATGTCGAGTATCTGCCCCCTTCTATTTTCAACTTCCCTTATGGCATCTCCAATCAACTCAGAAGGGACATCGACCCTGATGACTTGCTTTGGCTCGAGCATGGTTGCGTTTGCATTGAGCATCGCCTGCCTGATTCCATATTTTATTGCCGGCATGATTTGACCCGGACCCCTGTGTACAGGATCTTCGTGCAGTTCTGCATCCATCAACTTCACTTTCACTTTGGTCACAGGCTCCCTTGTAAGAGGGCCATCATCCATGACTTCCTTGAAGGCATCCCTGACCATTTCTATTACTTCATTCATGTACTGTATTCCCTTTGTCTGATCCATGAAAACATTTTTGTTATAAATGACAGCAATGCTTTTTGCCTCATCGTAATCCATTCCTTTTTCAGCGATTTTTTTTGCTATATCAATATTTTTTCCTTTTATATCCTGGTTTGATGTCAAATCCCCATCCAGCATAGCTTTGTATACGCCTTCTTCCAATGGTTCGACGATTATGTCGAATTTGTTGTGCTTGTTTGGTGATTTAGCTTCTATTTCAGGTGACGCTTCGAAAATCGTTTCTCTATAGACAACAATTGGTTTCGACATCTCAACTTGAAGTCCCATATCTCTGAGCTTGTGTTCGACTTTTATTTCCAAATGGAGCTCTCCAAGCCCGGAAACTAAGTACTCACCGGTTTCCTGATTGATTTTGATATTGAGAGTGGTGTCCTCCCTCCCGATTTTTTTAAGAGCATCAACAACTTTCGGAAGATCCATCGCATTTTTCGGCTCGACAGATTTTGTAACAACCGGCTCGAAAATATGTTTGATTTCTTCAAAAGGTTCGATTATTTCGTCCACATCACAGACTGTTTCTCCACTGAACGCGTCCTGAATTCCAATAATCGCGGCTATATTCCCGGCAACTATTTCGTCAACTGGAATCCTGTTTATCCCCTTGTATATCGCCACCTGTTGAACTTTCTCATTTTTGTGCTGTCCAATGAGGTGAACATCTTTACTCTTGTAAACGTTTCCCGAGAAAATCCTACCAGTTGCTACAAAACCAACGTGAGGATCTGGAACCATTTTTGTTATAATCATTGCGAGCTTCCCATCTTTGTTACATTTTATCATGTCCTGAGCGATTTTACTTGTGGGATCACCTTTCCAAACCTTTCCCAATCTATACTTCTGCGCTTCGAGTGGCGAAGGTAGATGTTTTATTACCATATCCAGGACAACTTGATGCATAGGTGCCCGATTCGCCAATTCATCTTCTTTTCCCGAGTTTGTCAGTTCTATTATGTCCTTGAAAGTGATTCCAGTTCCTTTCATATATGGAATAGAGATTGCCCATCGTCTGTATGCAGACCCAATTGCCACAGTTCCTTCATTGACGCTTACAAGCCATTTATTTTTGTATTCCTCTTCCGCGTATTTCTGAATAAGATAATTGACTTCCTTTACAACCTCTTCAAACCTTTCAATCATCATCTGCGGTGTCATCTTTAATTCTCTTATCAGTCTGTCTGATTTGTTTATGAACAAAAGCGGTTTGACCCTTTCCCTCAATGCTTGACGAAAAACTGTTTCGGTTTGTGGCATTATTCCTTCAACAGGATCAACAAGAACTATCGTACCATCAACCGCGCGCATGGCTCTTGTTACATCACCACCAAAATCTACATGTCCAGGCGTGTCGACAAGATTTATCAAATAATCTTTGCCCTCAAATTCATGAGCCATTGAAACATTTGCGCCATATACAGTGAGCTGTCTTTTTCTCTCTTCAGGATCGAACCAAGTGTACATGACCTTTCCAGACATCTCCTCGGCAATCATTCCTGCTCCTGCCATCAAATTATCTGTAAGAGTTGTCTTGCCGTGATGAACATGAGAAGAAGTAGCTATATTCCTGATTCTAATTGGATCTTTCATTATTTCGACAATTCGTTCGGTCATGTCTTTTTTCGGCATCAAAATCCAGTCCTTTTATGAAATTCTTTAACTGATTTTGCCAAATCCTTTTCTTTTATTTTGGTAAACTCAAGTATTGGAGCGTAGCCACAAAATTTGCAGCTCTTTTGCCCTGTGACACCAACAATAGTTACTCTGGATGCGTCCATATCCTCTGCATGGAGCAGTCTTTTGCAGTTTGGGCAAAGCCATTCTTTCATTATCGACACCAACATTCTAGATTATATTTTATTATTTATTTTCTTTAAATTTGAAAAGAACTATCTATCCTATCTCGCGCCCTCAGCTTCTCGTTCCTGTCTCTCTTTTTCTTTTATCGCCTCCGATTTCTGCGGATCGTTATTATAAGCACCAGTAAGCTCCGAGGTCAAGGAGTTAATCATCGTATCTTTTTTCCCGAATGATTTCTTATAAGCAGACTGCACAATATTGCTTAAGGCTAGGTCAACTCTTCTTTGTGGCGCTGTTATGACAGCCCTTCGAAGCATTATCCCACCAACCTGATATTGCGTTATTTCTTCCCTTGTCGCCGAGTTTTCTATTGCCTGAACTAAAACCTCAATCGGATTTTTCTTAGTTTGCTGTTCTATATTTTCAAAAACCTTTTTTACAATTTTATAATGAATAAACGTTTTCCCTGAAGCGCGACCTGAAGTCATTACGTGTTTTTTCCCATGATGTCCAGGGACCTGCATTTTGTTCATCAGTCTTTCAACGATGTTCATTTTTGATTTGTGGAATTGCCTTGATGCATATTTCCCTCCTGAACGAGGCACGAGTCGAGCGTTAAGATTAATGTATTTTTCCAAACCGAGGTCCTTTGGTTTGATTCCTTTTGTGCTCCATCTATTAAAAATTTTAATTTCTTCCATAACTATTACCTTGTTGGTTTCTGTTTCTTGCCGGAAAGTATCTGTCCTAAGTTAACGCCATTAACTGACGTAACCTTATACTTAATTTGCGGCATGCTTCCCTTTGGGCCTCCCTGAGCGCCGCCTATACTCTCAATCAGAACTTCATCGTGTTCATTTATATGATCTATTGCACCTTCGCCTGGGACATGCGCCGTTACTTGTATGTTGTTTTTTAAGAGCTGAACCCTCACAGCTTTTATAAGACCTGAAGCCGGCTTTCTCTGCTCAACTTCCCTCTTATCAATTACAATTCCTTTTGCCTGAGGCGCGCCTCTAAGTGGATCTCTTTTCCACAACTGCAAAACTCTTCTTTTATAACGATAGTTCTGCCACTTTGCATTGCTTCTTGCTTTCCTTAATTTCCTTCCTGCAAATTCTCCTGCCATCGTTCTACCTCACATTTAGTTCGTCTATGCTGTAACTTCTATGCAGTATTTCTTTAAATAATTTTAGATTCTTACTGTCTCTGCCTATCACTAACGCTCTATCTTTTTTCTCGACATGAACCACGACGATTTTCTTTCCGTCTTTATCTTCAATCTTTACTTCCGTGGCTTGAGGAATGAGATTTTTCACAAATTTTTCCAAAGTTGTTGCATACTCAAAAAGTTTTATCGTCTTTCCGATTAAATTTTCGGCGTGTTTCACGGAATTTCCGTTTTTTCCAATGGCAATTCCAACTTTTCCCTCATCTATGATTAGATACAGTATATTTTCATCTATCAAGCAATCCTTTACAGGAGCACCTGTCACATTTTCAAAAAGAGTTATCAAGCGAATAGTTTCAGTATCAAAAGTAACTGGCATGTTTATCCTTCAATCACTAATGCACTCACTGGAAATGGCTTACCGCAGAAGGTTCCCAGTTCTCTGCTTGTGCCGTCGAATGTTTCCAACTTCATTTTTCCAACCTTTGCATTTTGTTCTACTTCTTTCCTCAAACTTTCTGGTAAGTTATTCGAAATCACAATTAGTTTAGGTGTGTTAACTTTTATAAACTTAATCGAGTTCCTGTAGCCGATTACTACCTTCTTAGCTTTTATGGCTTCTTGTATCATTTCTTGCGCGCTCATTTTTTCTCTTCCTCTTCAAATTTCGCAATAAGCTCAAACATACCTGTTCCAGATGGGATAACCTGTCCGACCATTACATTCTCGAATATTCCTTTAAAGTTATCCGTTTCATTTCTTAGAGATGCCCTTACAAGATGTTTAATAGTTTCTTCAAAAGCGGCCCTTGCCAAAATCGAAGTCTGAGCTCCAGCGACACCATATCTTCCAATTGATTGCACCGTTCCGGTAAGCGTCATAATGTCCCCTACAAGCATGATATGGCGCATATCAATGTCTAAGCCCTGCTCCTGCAGAGTTTTAAGAGCTTCGTTAATTATGATATTTCTTGCGGCTTCAATCCCCAAAACGCTAGTGGTCTCATGAATATCGTTCGTGACAGTTCTTGTTTCGTCCACTTCCTTCATTTGCAAAATTTCAACGAGGTTTGAACCTATTGTGTTGATGATCCATTCCTCTCCCTCTCTTCTGACAACCGCATTCGTTAGTTTCGGTATGCCTTCTATGTGAAGCTCCATGATTTTTTCTTTCAGCTTCTGAATTTCTTTCACCGGAAGTTCCGTTTTCGGAGTTATTACGACTTCCTTTGTTCTTTCTCTCAAATTGACATCTTTGATACTTTCCTTGATTACTTTCATAATTGTTCCGAGTCTTTTCATATCGTTCGGTTCAATTTCTATCGAGCCTTCAGCAAGATTTATAGCACTTCTTCGCGTCAGATAATTAATATCTTTTTCAACAATCTCTTCAGCAAGTTTTGTCGCAATCTCTCTGTTGTTGAATTGCCTCTTTAAGAAAACTATCATAACTGGAGTTTCAGGCTCCCTTCTCGCATCGAAAATTTCAATCAGCCTTGGTAAACCATATGTAACTTTCATTCCTGCAGATCCAGCAAAATGGTAGGTTCTCATTGTCATTTGTGTCGCCGGTTCCGAAATGCTTTGCGCTGCCAGAATACCAACCGTTTCACCGGGTTCGAACTTGCTTTTCATATAGGATTTTCTAACTTCTTCTGTTAACTTTTCAACTTTCTCTTTTGAAAGTTTTTTCTTCCTCGCCACCTCTTCTATCTTATCTGTCAGACTTTGCGGCAACTCTTCAGGCATCGTCTGCGATTCTTTCGACATCTATTCCACCTCTTTCTACTTTAGAAGGATCCAAACCATCCTCACCGGGAAGGAACTGCACGATTCTATTTGCGGAATCTCTTACAGTCCCGTCATATTCAACCTTCAAATCTTGCAAAGCTCCGACAAGTCTTCTCTCCATATAGCCTGAGTGTCTTGTCTTAAGTGATTTATCCATCAGGCTTTCTCTTGAATTCATTGAATCAAAAAAGAATTCGAACGGCGTCAGTCCATCTTTGAACCCCCTGCTTACGAATCCCTTTGCTTCAAGGCTTATATCCCCTCTTTTGAAGTGTGGGAATGTTCTCTCATAGTAACCACGTTCAACTCTTTCTCCTAAAACCGTTTCTTGTCCGATAACAGCTGATGTTTGAACGAGATTAACCAGACTTCCTCTCGCACCGCTCTTTGCCATGACCATAGTGAAATTATCTTTTACATGTTTCTCAAGAATTTTTTCAACTTCGTCAAGCGATTTGTTCGAGGTTCTTTTAATGAGTGTTTCCAGGCTTTCTTTAGCACTTCTTCCAGCTAAAACCTTGAGCTCCCCTTTTTCGTACTGTCTGATCAGTTCATCGACCTCTTTCCTGACATTCTCTATGGCATTTCTGACTTCCTTTTTCGCACTTTCTGGCAAATCTTGATCCGAAATGCTTATTGAAAACCCAACTTTCATTATGTAAGCCAAGCTCAATCTTGTTATATTATAAAGGAAATCTTTTGCCGCCTTTGCTCCAAATTCTTTTTCCAATTTATCTATTATTCTACCTTCTTCACTTCCTATCGCGGCTTTGTCTATTGTTCCTTCCAGCAATTTTCCATCTTTGATTACTACGTGATCACCGGCTTTTGATTTATGTTCGATTGAAAAGCCTTTCGGCAAAAACAAGCTAAATATTTCTTTGCCTGTCATCGTTTGTTTGTCCGGAATTTCAATGCTAGTATCAACTGACCTTATGAGCTGCACAAAATCTTCTCTGTCAAATTTTTTTTCACCGTTTGTCAACAAGTACAAACCTGATATTTCATCTCTTATTGCGCCAATGATAGGACCGGAGAATCTAGGACTTCTTATATGTTTGCTGACTTCCATAAGGGTCGACGCTTCAACCTGAGCCTCTTCAGTTTGTGGAATGTGAAGATTCATTTCGTCTCCATCAAAATCCGCATTATATGGCGGGCAGACTGCGACATTCAATCTGAATGTTCTATATGGCATTATCCTTATCTTATGCGCCATTATGCTCATTCTGTGCAAGCTGGGCTGTCTGTTGAAAAGCGCTATATCTCCGTCTCTTATGTTTCTTTCAATGACATATCCAGGAGTTATCTCTTTCAAAATTTCTTCTTTGTTTAGTTCAGTGACCTTTTTCCTTCTCTCGTCAGGCCTTATTATATAATTGACCGCACCGCCTTTGACTGACTCCTTCAACATTTCGATGTTCTTTTCAGTTACTCTAACAGGAATCGTCAATTCTTTTGCAATTATTTCTGGAACGCCTACCTCATCAATGTTAATCATTGGATCTGGGCTTATCACTGTTCTTGCGGAAAAGTTTACTCTTTTTCCTGCAAGATTTCCTCTGAATCTTCCTTCTTTCGTTTTGAGTCGCTGTGACAGAGTTTTTAAAATCCTTCCTGATCTGTGCCTTGCCGGTGGGACACCTGTTATCTCGTTATCAAAATAAGTGCTTATGTGATATTGCAAAAGTTCCCATAGATCTTCAATAATGAAGTCAGGAGCACCGAGATCAATATTCTCTTTCAATCTTTCATTTATCCTGACAATATCGACGAGCTTGTGTGTCAAGTCATCCTCAGACCTCTCCCCGCTCTCCAAAGTGATCGATGGGCGTACAGTGACTGGTGGTATTGGGAGAAGAGTTAATATCAACCACTCAGGTCGCATCTTTTTCAAACCTATTAATTCCAAATCTTCCATCGGTATTTTTTCAAACCTTTCCCTCACCATCACTGGGTTCAAGTTTGTGCTGTCCTCGATGAAACTATAAGGTTTGATGAATTTGTATTTAGACTGAGTCGTATTGCAGTAAGGACATTTTTTCTTTGTCAGTTTTATTACTTCCTTCGCGGAAAGTCTCTTTCCCTTCAGCTTCTCCATGTCTTTAGGATCAATCAAAATTCTGCTGCATTTCTTGCAGTAAATTTTTAATAGTCCAAAAATGAATTTTGCATAATGAACATGGACAATCGGTCTTGTCAATTCTAAATATCCAAAATGACCTTGATCTTCGCCAATGCTTCCACCGCATGTTCTGCACCTTACACCGGGATCAACCACTCCAAGTCTTGGATCCATCAACCCTCCCTCAATCGGATAACCTTCTTGGTCATAAAGTTCTGTCTTAGTTATTTTACCGACTGACATTTTCTTAATAAGCTCTGGGTCCACAATTCCAAATTCAATTCTGTCTACTAACATTTTATTCCTCCTTCAAAATCACTTTCGGATAAATGAGCAAACTCTTGAGTTCGTCTAGCATCAGCTTGAATGCATAGCTCATCTCAACTTCAATAATTTTTGTGTCGCCATCAATCTGACAATACTTTTTGTTTTTTATTCTGTCCCACACCGCAACAAGTCCGCATTCCGAACAAATTGGAACGAGTGCTTTGTCAGAATCAAATCTTTCTTTTAGTAATAAAGCAGCACCATGAGAAACTAAAACATCCTTCTCCATTTCTCCAAGTCTCAACCCACCTTCTTTACTCCTACCTTCCGTAGGCTGTTTTGTCAAAAGCGTGACAGGTCCTCTCGATCTTGCATGTATTTTGTTTGAAACAAGGTGGTCGAGTTTTTGATAGAATGTATTCCCTATGAAAATCTGCGCATCAAACTTTCTTCCTGACTTGCCATCAAACATCGTTTCCATTCCGTCATCCCTAAACCCATAGCTTGCGAGCTGTTTTCTGAGTTCGCTTTCAGGAGTTGGATCGAAAGCTGGTGCGTAGACATATTTTCCGGAAAGCGCCGCGACTTTTGCTGCAATTAATTCAAGCATTTGTCCGATTGTCATTCTTGACGGTATCCCATGCGGGTTGAAAATTATATCAGGAACAATTCCGTCTTCCGTGAATGGCATCTCCTCTTCCGGAACAATCAATCCGATTACTCCTTTCTGGCCATGCCTGCTCGCTAGTTTGTCTCCAATTTCTGGAATTTTCAGATCCCTTATAATAACTTTTACTAATTTAGTCCCATCAATTGTTTCCGTTACAAAAACTCTGTCAACAATTCCTTCGTCACCGTGCCTCAATGTAACAGAGGTCTCTCGAATGTTTTCTATACCTGTGATGAACTGGTCCATTGTTCCTAGGAACCTTAGCGGCGAAATTTTTCCTATCAAAACTTTTCCTGAATCCACCTCGGTCTCAGGATTGATTATTCCGTCTTCAGGAAGGTGTTTGTAAGCATCCTCCCCTCTGTATCCTCTCACTCCAGCTTCCGGAATGCCAACAATGTCTTCCTGTCCACCCATGTACCTTTTCTGTTCGGCTTCGTAAGTTCTGAAAAGCAATGACCAGAACAGCCCTCTTTCGATGGAGCTTTTGTTTATTATCACGGCATCTTCGATATTGTAACCGTCATAACATCCAACAGCAACGACGACATTCATTCCGTTCGGATGCTTGTCATAATTTATAATTTTGTGAGCGTGCGTTTGAACAAGAGGTTGCTGCGGATACATCAAAATATTTGATTTGGTATCAACCCTGCTAAGATAATTTGTCGCAAAAAGACCTATGCTCTGGCCAACCATCTTGGCGCCATAGTTTACTCTATCGCCTCTGTTGAATTCTGGATAAGGAATGAAAGAAGCTGAAAGACCCAAAATTGTCGATGCATCCAATTCCAAGTGTGTATGTTCTTTTGTGAGTTCTGATTCGTGGAGAGCGATGTATGCATTCTCCTCCTCTTCCGAATCTAGGTATTCAATAACTCCAGTCCTCAGCAAGTCGTCCCACACAATCTCTCCGCGCTTCAGCTTGTCAATGTGATCTTTTGTGATTTTAGCTTTTCCATTTTCAACAATAAAAAGAGGTCTTCTTGTTCTTCCGGAATCACTAAGAATTTTGACTTCCTCTAATTCTTTTCTGTGAGCGATATTGATTTGGTTTGAAATCAAACCGTTTCTTCTTTTGTTTCTAACTTCTGCTACAAATTTCTCTGGATCCTTTGTTGTTCCCAAAAACCTTCCGTCTAAAAATATATCTGTCATTTTTCCACCATCTTTTGAAATTGATTCAGCAGAAGTTTGCTTTCCTTCTCACCAAGTCCCTCTGTAACTTGCGACATAATTGCAAGATACTTCCTCAATCCAATTGTTGCTCCTTCAGGAGTTTCGCTAGTGCACAATTTTCCCCAGTGTGTTGGATGAAGCTCCCTTGCGGCAAAATGTTCTTGAGTGGATGTAAGTGGAGAAAGAACATTTCTCATATGTGACACGCTTTTTATGTAGCTGCCTCTTTCCAGCCTTTGACTGACTCCAGTCCTTCCACCAACCCAACTTCCTATTGCGAGCGCAGATACAAGCTGGTTTGTCAAAACGTTTGATTCGACAATCGCCTGCAGTGGCGGCAGTCTTCCTCTTTTTGTGAGCTTTTGATAATTGTAAGTTATTCTTGTTATTAGCCCCCATTTTCCTAAGAGAATTGAACGTAGCAAAATTTCTAAAAGGTCTCCTGACAATTTTAATCTTTTATTAGAATAGTGGTCCAAATCATCCTCTTCAATTTTGTTGAGGTGCAGTTTCAAGAGCTTTCCTACCGCTTTTGCCAGAAACAGTGCCTTTTCCATTCTGTTCTCTGGATTCTGACCTAGATGTGGTAGCAAATATCTGTCAACCAGTTTTACTGCTCTATCCATTCTATATTCCTTCTGCGGAATTTTTATGTGTTTACCTATCTCATCGAGGCCTTCATTTTTTGTGGCAGCTTCAATTTGATAAATATTAGCATAGAATTCTTCCTGAATGTCTGGGTCTAGAGATATTGTTTCTATCATTATCTTGTCATTCTCGAGCCCTAATGCTTTGAGTAAAATTGCTACAGGAAGTTTGTTTACATTTGCGAAACTTATCGTCATTGTTCCATCGTTTTTTCTTTCGAGAAGGTGTCTTTGAATGTATCCATCCTTTTCTGAGTGAATTCTCGCAACTTCTGCTACATTTCCAGTGCTTACTTTCGCTGTTATCACCCTATTTGCCGCTATTTCTTCGACCAAGACAAGAATTCTTTCCGTTCCATTGACAATGAAATATCCTCCAGGATCGTCGGGATCCTCTTTTGCATCAATCAATTCTTGTCTCGTCATTGTAGAAAGTGGACATATTTTTGATTTCACCATTACTGGCAAATCACCAAAATTTACGACAATCGTATCGCTCTCTATGTTATTTAGAACAGGAGTCATCTCAATGAACATTGGTGCTGCATAAGTAAGGTTTCGATTTCTTGCTTCGTGAGGCAAAATTCTTCTTACGGATCCATCTGCTTCTTTTACCGATGGCTCCCCGATTTTAAACTCTCCCAATTTAATTTTAAACTCTCCCAATTCCGGAACTTCCGGTTTTATTAGTCCGATTTCGCTCAAAACTTTTGGAACTCTTCTGGATATGAAATCATTGTACGAATCAATCTGGAATCTTATCAGGCCTTTTTCCCGGATATAGGTATTCAATAATTCTAGAAATCTTTCGTTCATATTTACACCTTGATAATGACTCTGTAATATACACTTTGCCCCGCAGTAGCACTATTTCTTGTAATCTTCACGACATCTCCAATTTTTCCGTTCAACTCTTTAATTGCCGGATCTTCCATTGAAATTCTTGGTAGCTGCTTTAAAGCTATTCCATACTTTTGCAAGAGCTCTTCTTTTTCTCTTTCTGCGATTAGAACATGTTTGGGAACCAGCTGATGTTTGTCGACTTCTATTTTTTTCAATTCCTCACCTTTGTTGTCACCTTAGTAGCGCCTCGAGCGGGATTTGAACCCGCGTTTCTTGCCTTTTCGGTCTCAAGCGTGACAGGCTTGCATCCTGGGCCACTAGACGATCGAGGCATCTAAATATACTATCTTCTGCAAAAACTTTAAAGAAAGATGCCTCAATATTTCATTACCCAGACTGACACCGATTTTTTATAAATGGGTTGGCAGCGTCCTGATTTTCCCGTGCTTTCGCACAGTACACATCAAATCACCGAAAGGCTTAGCTTCTGTGTTCGATATGGGAACAGGCGTTTCCCCTTCGTTTTGGCCGCCAACTGATTAATATATCATATACCTCAAGACTTTTAAATCTTTAATTTTAAGAAAAAAAGTCCCCTCGGGGAGATTTGAACTCCCAACCTTCCGCTTTCTATACGAGCAGTACCTACCAACAAATGCAATCTGCATTCGTCTACAGGCGGCTGCTCCACCGTTGAGCTACAAGGGGTTGAATAAAATAAGAACTATTGCAGAATATAAAAACATTTGTTAGACCCTTATTGAGATGCTTTTTGAAATGACTTTTTTCACTTGCTTTTTATTGTCAGTATAGTTAATGGAAGCTCTTGGTAGTTTTATCTCTCCGAGAATTTCCATCGTTGGTCGCACTCTATATGACAATACCCTTTCGTCCATGCTTCCGAACGAGTCAATCTTCCAAATTATTTCAGTTCCGTTAGGAACTTTTTTCACCATCGGTTTCAGCGTATCAAACTTTTCAACAACTGTCGCAAAAGAAGGCAGGAAATCTCTTACGTAAACATTGTGCAGTGTATGCCTTGTCCTATTTTTAACTTCCAGCGTAATAGCAATTTCTTTCGTTCCAGCAACAGGTCCAAACAGCTTGTGCTTCTTAACTATTCTTATCGTGAAGACGTATGTAAAGGCATATGCAACTGCGACAATTAGCAGAACAACAAGCAAGACTATTTGCCATAAGTTGATTTGGTATTCGACGATTCTCTCCTCTCCCGGCTGCAAATTGTAAAACAGCCAGGTATAGACAACATTGTTGCCAACAGTTTCCTCGGAATCCGGTTTATCCACAGGGGCAACGAAAGTCCTCATGAATATCGGAATCGTTTCACTGGTGCTTGCGTTCACGACAGAATTTCCATCGTTCCTCACCTTTAGAAAAACATCTTGCGTCAATATCCCGAACTTAACGTCTTTTTGTGCGACCGGCTTTTCAAATTGCTGAACTACAAATGAAAGAACTTGATTGCTGATTTCCTTACTTAGTGTATTCTGTAAAGCTAACTCTATGCTGAATCTTCCATAACCAATTGTTTGTGAAATCGGAAATGCATTAGATATTGTTTTGCTGCTTTTACCTTGGATAATATCGATATTGTTTGTAACGGGTCCTAAAACAGCAACGCCGTTTTGATTTTTTATAGTGGTTATGAGCTGAAATGGAACGGATGCGACATCCGACGGATTGTCAATTTGTATTGTCACACTCAAGGCTTCACCAGGAACTAGAGTATCATTGTTAAGCGTGACTTTAGAGATGCAAACAGGAAATTTTCTTAGCGTCGTAACCTGAACACTTGCATTGGACTGTACTTCCGGATTCAATATCGAAGATGCGGTAACAGTGAAAATGCTTGTGGCATAGTCGGCGACACATGCCTGAGCAGAGAATGCAAGTTCAAAAGTCTCATTTTGGTTTGAATTTATAGATGCTGACGTCCGATCTAAATTTGCCCCCAGCTGACCGCTTCCACTTGAAACAAATGGCGGGAACACTCTCACTGAAAACTTGTCTTGAGCGCCAGTATTGTGTACAATTATGTCGATTGTTTTAGTTTCGCTTGAATTTACAATTAAATTCGAATTGCTGACATAAACAGAAACTTGCGCAAAAGAAACTGAAGTAAATAAAACTAGAGAAATTATAGCGCTAAATAAAATTATGCTATGTTTCAGATGACCGCCTATTTAGTAATTCAATTTTTCAGGATTTAAGTTTGTCATTGCTATTTTTTCAGTTTTTTAAGAAGTTGAGATAGAGTTATTTTTTCACTTTTTGATATTTGTTTTTTCTTTTTCTCAAACAAACCTTCGATATAATTGCCGATTGGTTTCCAACTGGTTTCACGTTTGATTCCAGGTTGGATTATATAAGAAAGATTATATTTTTTTCCATATTTATTTTCCCAAGTGAGGTGTTCAAATGGTAAAAGCTTCCTTTCAGTCACTTCCTCGCTTGAATATCCAATTGGGACTATTGCCACGGGTCGCAAATTGTGAGGGAGATCAAGAATTGATCTGACCCGATCTTCATCAAATGCTTTTATCCAATCCGAACCGAGCCCCAAGGCATTTGATGTGAGAAGTATTATTTGCACTGCTGCGGCTGTGTCTTGAACCGAATAAAAAATCTCTCCCCTTGTTGAATATCGCAAACTCGCCTTTTCCAAATCGGCACATACAATAATATTTACGGGCGCATTAGTGATTTGTGTTTGATCGAGAGCGGCGACGGCCAGCTTCTTTTTAATCTCTTCATCACGGACAACTATGAATTGCCATTCCTGTATGTTTCCTGCAGAAACAGCGTGGGAAGCCATATGCAACATGACGCCAATAAGTTTGTCGTCAACGTGCCTTTTCTCAAACTTTTTCGCCGGCCGCCAGCTGATAACAGATTCAAAGATGTTCATTTTCTCTAATAGAAAGATTTTATTTCAATGATTAAAGTCTTTTGGTACTCCCGCAATTTGGACACACCCAGAACTTTTCTGACTTATTGTTGTATCCAGCAATTTTCTCTCTTTTCATTTTCACATTTTGGTGTGAATTTTTTTGGCAATACTCGCAAACACCGAGCGTCCAAGTTTCATAAACAGCCATCAAACATCAATACAGAAAATTATAAACTTAGTACACCTTAAATTTGATGTATGGATTACATTGTTCTTGCTGATACATACGAAAAGTTGGAAGCAATGTCTTCAAAATTATCTAAAGCTGATATTCTTGCTAGTTTTTTGAAGAAGACTTCAGCAGAAAATTTAGAAAAGGCGGTTCTGCTTGTGCAAGGAACGGTGTTCCCTTACTTTTCTGGTTATGAGCTCGGAATTGCTACTCAGATGATGATAAAGGCGATCTCCAAAGCCAGTGGTTTCAAAGAAAGTGAAATTGAAGAAAAATTTAAAAAAACTGGGGATTTAGGTCTGGTTGCTGAGGATGTTGTTAAGTCAAAAAAACAATCGACGCTTCTGAAGAAGAAGCTTACAATCGACTTCATTTTCAATAATTTGCAACAACTGGCTTATATTACCGGTTCAGGTTCTCAGGGAAAAAAATTGAAATTAATCGCAGAACTTCTCGTTTCTGCAAAACCTAAAGAAGCAAGGTATATTGTGAGAACAGTTTTGGGAGAGCTGCGAGTTGGCGCGGCTGAAGGAATAATTCGTGATGCTATCGTGAAGGCGTTTTTGATAAAAGAAAATATGACTAAAGAGCAAAAAAATGAATTGACTGATGCTGTTGATTATGCCTATCACATAGTTTCTGATTTTGGTGAAGTCGCAAAAATTGCAAAGGAAAGAGGTTTAATTGGTTTAAGAAAATCTAGGGTCGAATTAGGAAAGCCTATTCAAGTTATGCTTGGGGAAAAAGCAGAATCGATAAAGGAGGTTGTTGACGATTTTGGTAAAGTGGCAGCAGAATATAAATATGATGGAATGCGTGCTCAGATTCATAAAAAAGGAAACGAGGTTTGGGTGTTTACTAGAAGACTTGAGGACGTATCAAAACAGTTCCCTGATTTAGTTGAGCTTTGCAAGAAATGTCTGAAACCGAAAGAATGTATAGTAGATGGCGAAGTGCTCGGAATAAATACAAAAACAAATGAACCATTGCCATTTCAACAGTTATCACAAAGAATTCAACGAAAATATGACATCGAGAAAATTGCCAAAGAAATTCCAATCCAGATGAACTTGTTCGACATCCTTTTTGTTAATGGCGAAATGCTTTTCGAAAAGGAATTTTTGGAAAGGAGAAAAATCCTGGAAAAAAATGTAAGTATCCTGCCTAGGAAATTCCAGTTAGCAAAACAAATTCTGACGGATAACGTAACAATAATCGATAAGTTTTACAAAGAAGCGCTGAACGCAAAACAAGAAGGAGTTTTTCTAAAAGTTCCGAGCTCAAAATATACTTTCGGAAGGCATGTTGACGGCTGGTACAAAATCAAACCTATAATGGAGACACTCGATTTGATAATTATTGGTGCTACATGGGGAGAGGGAACAAGAACCAAATGGCTTAGTTCTTATGTGGTTGCGGTGAAGAACCCAAACACAGACGAATTTTTGGAATGCGGTATGATGAGTACTGGATTGACAGAGGCAGAATACCAAACAATGACCGAAACCTTGCAGCCGCTCATTTTGAAATCAAAAGGGCGATCTGTGGAAATTAGGCCAAAAATAGTGGTCGAGGTCGGTTATCAGGAAATTCAAAAATCCCCAAATTACAAGTCTGGTTTTGCACTAAGATTTCCCCGTTTAATTCGGATTCGATACGATAAAGGAATCGAGGATGTGGATACTATAGAAAGACTCGAAACTTTGTTCAAATCACAAGGGAAATCTGGATAATAAGCTTCTATCTGATTGTCTAATATCAAACATTTAATTCGTGTATGACAAACAGAAATTTTTTTCATGAAATTTTTTCCCAAAAACTCTTTTAAATTTGTTTTCACTACTTGACAAATATAAAAGTTTATATAGTAAATTACTACGTAGTTAGAACATGGAGATATTGCGATGCTAGCCTCGACAAAAGTGATGGATGCATTAAAAGGAATCGGGTTAAATCTTTACGAAAGAAAACTTTGGGTAGCTCTGCTAGCGAGAGGAACATCGACTGCAGGCGAGCT
>Ga0315281_10001865_pt1 | contig 31315 bp, 25 predicted proteins | sample YL17G07_0_MG_FD_204540 | JGI IMG/M metagenome (GOLD analysis project Ga0315281, IMG submission 204540) | Sediment microbial communities from Yellowstone Lake, YNP, Wyoming, USA - YL17G07_0 | ecosystem: Environmental > Aquatic > Freshwater > Lake > Sediment | place: USA: Wyoming | collected...
GGTTGTGCGAGCAGGGTTTCTCGACATAAACGTCTTTGCCGGCCTGGCACGCCCAGATCCCCATCAGGGAATGCCAGTGATTGGGGGTGGCGATGGAAACGGCGTCGATGGATTTATCTTCGAGGAGCTTGCGGACATCCGAGTAAGTCTGCGGCTTGGGCTTTCCCTTCTTCTCTAATTGCGCCAAGCGTTTCTGCAGAACGCTCTCATCCACATCGCAGAGCGCGGCGACTTCGGCGTTTTTCAGACGCAGGTACCCCTCCACGTGGTCCCAGCCGCGTCCGTGAACCCCGCAAACCGCCACCCGCACGCGGTCCCCCGCGCCAAATACTCGGGCAGGATGAGTTATAAAAGTGATTCCGTTCAGTGCGGCCAGTCCGGCAGTTGTCTTCACGCTCGTCTTCAAGAAATCCCGACGCGTCACTTCAGATTCGTTCGACATATGACCCTCCTTGTGAATTCGCGACGGGTATCTTAACTCTGCTTGGCGGGCGGCGCATAGGGCCAGTTGAATTTTCTGCGCAGCAGAAATCATCCGTCCTCGCGATGAAAAGACCTGGTCAAAGGATAGAAATGGCTTCCTGTCCCGGGCGAAGATTCCTATAATGACCGTGACTCGAAAAGTCTGGATCGGTTTGCGGTCTGCAGTCAGATTCGCCGCGCCATCCACCGAATCGCGCAAAGTCCGGCATGGGAACCAAACGCATCCTGATTACCAACGATGATGGCATCTACGCCGTGGGTCTGAAGGCGTTGGAAAAAGGCCTGGCGGCGCTGGGTGAGGTGACGGTGGTTGCGCCCGACCGCGAAATGAGCGCCACCAGCCAGTCCATCAGCGTCCACCTGCCCTTGCGCGTTCATGCTTTGGATGAACGCCATTTCGCCGTGACGGGCACTCCGGCGGATGCCGTGATTCTGGCCGTCTATCGCCTGCTGCCCGCCCCACCCGATTTGGTGGTGTCTGGGATCAACCCGGGCGGCAACTTGGGCGAGAATGTCGTCTATTCCGGCACGGTGGCCGCGGCGATGGAGGCGACGCTGCATGGTGTACCAGCGTTCGCCATCTCGCTGGCCTCGCGAAAGCAACTGGATTTCTCCAGCGCCGCGACGTTCGCCGCGCAACTGGCGGAGAAAGTGCTGGCGGAGGGTTTGCCCGCCGGCGTCATGCTGAACGTCAACGTTCCGCGGGGCGAAGTTCGTGGCGTGCGCATCACCCGGCAGAGCCAGAAGATTTCGCAGAATCTCGTGCACGAGAAATCCGATCCGCGCGGGCGGCCGTATTTCTGGCTGGACGAAACCGCGCGCATCGAAACCGCGGAAGCGGACTCCGACTACGCCGCCATCCGCGCTCACGAGATTTCCATCACGCCTCTGCAAGTGGACCGCACCGACTACGCCAACATCCCGCGCTTCGCCGACTGGCTGACGGCGTTGCAGGTTTCCCCTGCCAAGTGAACCCCCGCTGCCCCGCATTTGCTCCGACAAATGCGGCGCGCCGCTCGCGCCCCCGGACAAACTGCCCTCTTGACAACGAGGCTACTTATGTTATCCTATCTATCTGGGCTGGGAAGCTGGCCCTGACCTGTCTGGGGACAGGGTTTTGCGGCCCCCCATGGTCTGGCCCTGCCCGAGACGTGGGAGGCCAAGAGATTGGAGAATGCCGGCGTGGGAAGTGAGGACCAACGGAACAAGGTGGTTCGAGATTGTCGTACGTTAGGATTGTCCCCGGGGAGAGGCGATTTGGCGCTCCTGCGCCCCTTATAATAGAGAGAAGTCGAAGCTAGGAGCCCATTTAGAATGAAGGCGTTACAATTTTTGGGACAAAGCGAACCTACGATGTTATTGAAAACAAAGGGACTGATTAAAAACTACGCGAAGCTACGATGTGCCTTTGAATCAATGGCTTAGAAATTCAGGCCTGGGAAGCGAAGCTAAACGATGCTGTTTCGGACGGCAAAATGCCTCGATGGCCCCACCGCGGCGACATCGAACGTGGCTTGATGCGGGCACCCTTTCGTGACGCATGTGCTATGTTAGGCTGAGAAGCCTATGTCCAAGGTCCGAGTCCGGTTTGCTCCCAGTCCCACCGGCCAGCTTCACGTGGGCAACGTGCGCACGGCACTTTTCAACTGGCTTTTCGCGCGGCATCACGGCGGCGCGTTCGTCTTGCGCATCGAAGACACCGACGTCGAGCGTTCCAAAGAGGAGTACGAAACCCAACTCCTCGCCGACCTCCGCTGGTTCGGACTTGATTGGGACGAAGGCCCGGATAAGCCGCAGGGAGGCGGGCCGTTCGGCCCCTATCGCCAATCGGAGCGGTTGGAGATTTACCGCGGGCACGCCACACAACTGATCGACGCGGGCCATGCCTACTTCTGTTTCTGCTCGGCCGAGCAGCTTGAAGCCGAGCGCCAGGAAGCCCTGAAGGCCGGCAGGCAGCCACGCTATTCCGGCCGTTGTCGCGCCCGCCCGCGCGAGGAGGCGGCGCGCAAAGTGGCCGAGGGCGAGCCGGCGGCGATTCGCCTGAAAATTGGCGAGGGCGAGTTCAACTGGAACGATCTTGTCCACGGCCCGACGAGTTTTTCGACCGAGGTCATTGGCGACCCGATCCTGGTCCGCTCCGACGGCCATTCGGCCTACAACTACGCCGTGGTGATTGACGACCACTTGATGGAGATCACGCACGTCATTCGCGGTGACGACCACATCTCGAACACTCCGCGCCAGCTCGCGCTCTACCAAGCCTTCGGGTGGCAGCCGCCGGAGTTCGCGCACCTCTCGACGATTCTCGGCCCCGACCGCGCGCGGCTCTCCAAGCGCCATGGCGCGACGTCACTCCAGAACTTCCGCGACCTGGGGATCCTTCCCGAGGCCTTGAGGAATTACCTCGCGCTGCTCGGCTGGTCGCCCGCCGATGGCGTGACTGAAATTCTTAGCGCCGAACAATTGATCGCGCAATTCTCGCTCGACCACATCAACAAAGCCCCGGCGGTCTTTGATCAGGAAAAGCTGAACTGGATGAACCGGCACTACATGAAGGAAACTCCCCCGCGCCGGCTGGCCGAGCTCAGTGTGCCGTTTCTGGTAGAGGCCGGTTACCTTCCCGAACGCCCCGACGAGCCCACGCTCGCCTGGCTCGAGCGCGTGCTCGATGCGGCGCTGAAGAACCTCGACCATCTCAGCCAACTTCCCGCCGCCGTGAAGCTGATCTTCGAGTACGATGCTGGGGGCGCAGTGCACGGCGAGGAGACCTGCCACGTGATTGAAGAGGCCGCATCGCGCCAAGTCCTCGCGGCGTTCATTCCCAAGGTGCTCGCGGTGGGCGAAGAAGCGCTTACCTACGAGCGCTTCCGCGAAATCGCCAAGGCCGTGCAAAAAGGAACGGGGAAGAAAGGGAAAGATCTGTTCCACCCGATTCGCGTGGCGCTGACGGGCGCGGTCTCCGGCCCCGAGCTCGAAAAGCTCATTCCGATTTTCGAGCAAGGAGCAAAGCTCCCACTGACGCGGCATGTGAAGAGCGTGGCGGAGCGCCTGCGGGAATTCGCTCTGGCCGCGAAGCTTTAGCAGCGCTCTAGCTTTGTCACCCCGAGGGGACCGAAGGGTCTTTTTCAATTGGCAATGCCGAGATTCTTCGCTGACGCTCAGAATGACGTCCGTTGCGCGGGAGTTCCCGCGAGGCGGGGCGAACGCCGACCGCCGGTACAACTGGCAACTGACCACTGATAACTGGCGACTGGTTTCCCCATGTCCGAACGCGGCTCGGAAATTCCGGTGAACGCCCTTTACGGCATCCACGCCGTACGCGAGGCGATTGGCGCGCGGCCGGTGGAATACGTTCTGGTGGCGCAGGGGTCGCACAGCCATCGCGTGCAGCAGATTGTGGACGCCTGCCGCGCGGCGGGGATCTCGGTGCGTTTTGCGCCGCGGGCCGCGCTCGACCGCGAGGCGGGCACGGCGCAACACCAGGACGTCATCGCCATCTGCTCGGCGAAGGGTTACGACGATCTGGAAACGCTGGTCGGCGGGCGCGCCAAGCCGCTCCTCGTGGCGCTGGACGGCGTCGAGGACCCGGGAAATCTGGGGGCGATTGTGCGCACGGCAGTGGCGGCGGGCGCGGATGGAATTGTCATTCCCGAGCGCCGAGCAGCGGGGCTCTCGCCGGCGGTGGCGCGTGCCGCGGCCGGGGCGCTCGAACATATGAAGGTTGCGCGCGTCACCAACCTCGTGCGCGCGCTGCTGGAACTGAAAGAACGCGGCGTGTGGGTGTTCGGGTTCGAGCCGGCGGCGCCGAAGTCGTATCTCGATTTCGACTATTCAGGCCCGTGCGCGCTAGTGCTGGGCGGCGAGGGTCGCGGCCTGCGTCGCCTGGTTCGAGAAGCGTGCGACGATTTGGCGAGCATCCCGCTCTACGGCCCCGTCGAGTCGCTCAACGTTTCCGTTGCCGCGGCCGTGGTCCTGTATGAAGCCGCGAGGCAGCGGCGGAAGGATTCAGGAGTCAGTCCGTCGGCCGACGGATCTGCGATCCGTCCTGCCGACGGACAGGATTCAGGAGGCAGTTGAAAGTCGAGAGTTGAAAGTTGAAAGCGCCTCTCTTTTCTCTGTACCCTGTAACCTGTTCCCTGTTCCCTACTCGTACCGCAATGCCACCATGGGATCGACCTTCGTGGCACGCCGCGCGGGGATGTAGCAGGCGAGCAGCCCCACCGCCGACAACAGAATCGCCGCGCTGACGTACGTGATCGGGTCGGCCGGGCTAATGCCAACCAATAGATGAACCATTGACCGCGTCAGCGCCCAAGCAGCGATCGTGCCAATGACCACGCCGGCCATCACGAGCCGCACTCCCTGTCTCAAAACCAGATTCAGGACATCGCGCGCCTTCGCCCCAAGCGCCATCCGAATCCCAATCTCACGCGTGCGCTGGCTGGCCGCGAAAGAAACAACACCGTAGACTCCGACGATTGCCAGGATCAGTCCGACGACACCGAGGGCCGTAGCGAGAGTCGCTGCCAACCGGAAGACGAAAAAACCCAAGGCTCCCTCGAGCGATTGTTTCATCGTCCGGAGATCGATGATGGCGAGACTGGGAGCGAGTCGGCGGACTTCCTCTCTCACCTTGACGGTGAGTGACTCCGGAGGGACTACCGTACGAATCTGCAAAGCACGCCGGGAGGTGAAATCTTGGGCGAGCGGAACGTAAAAATACGACTGCGGGTCCTCGCTCACCGTCCCGTATTTGCCATCCTTCGAGATACCAACCACCTCGATAAAAGGGCCCGTGGGGCCATTCACGCTGAAGCGCTTTTCGATCGGATTCTCGCCAGGCCAAAAGTGGCCGGCCATCGTCTGGTTGATGATGGCGACGAGCGGCGCCGTTTCATGATCCGATGCTGTGAAGGCGCGGCCACGCAAGAGAGGGATTCGCATTGTCTCGAAATAGGGCGGATCAATACGGTTGAATCCAACCCGCGGGGGTGCCTGGCCGGGAGGAAGGGGGCGGCCCTCGATTGAAACCAGCGCCTTGCTGGGGAAAGTTCCCATGGGCACATTGGAGGCAAGGCTTGCCGATTGGACACCGGGCAGAGAGCTGACACGAGTTTCGAGGGCGCGATAAAATTCCGTCGTGCGCGCCCGGGCGTAACCGATCCGGCTGGGGTCGAAGACTACGTTCAGGACATGGTCGGGGTCGAAGCCCAGATCAAATCTTTGCACACTCCGTAAGCTGCGAACGAAAAGGCCCGCGACCACCAGCAGCGCGAGGGAGCCCGCCACCTGCGCCACGATCAGGAAGTTCCGAGTTCGCGGATTGCGTCCCCTTGTGGGAGAAGCCTGGCCGCCTTCGTGCAGCACTGATTTCACTTCCGCGGAGCAGGCACCCAAGGCCGGCAGCATGCCAACAGCGATTCCGGCGAAGAGAGCCGACGCGAGGGCGTACCCAAAGACGCGCCAATCAAAATTGAAATCCACTCGCAGCGGGATATTTTCCAGACGGATCGAGCTCAAAAAGCGGCTCGCCCAGAATCCAAGAATTAGCTCTCCGATACCGCCCAGGAGTGCAAGAAGAATGCTTTCCGTGAGCATCTGACGAATGAGCCGCCTGCGGCTAGCGCCCAAGGCGGAGCGAATGCCCATCTCGCGCAGCCGCGCCGTTCCGCGAGCGAGCAGGATGTTCTCTACGTTCATGCAAGCCAGTAGAAGCACAAACCCAGCAAGAACCAGGAAGAAACCAGCGGTCATGATGAAGAATCTATTCGCGTAGGGTATCGGTCGGGCGAGCTTTTCGGGAACCGCACGAACGGTGATCCATCTGTCCGTTGCGGGATATTGCTTGGCCAGACGTTCAACGATCACGTCGAGCGAACTCTGCGCCTGGGCAAGACTTATGCCGGGCTTGAGCCTGCCGAACACTAACAACCGCCTGAGGTCTCGACTGTTCCATAAAATGTTCGCGGGCACTTCCAGGGTCATCGCGCTAATGGGCAGATAGACATCCACCTCAAAGATGGAATACATGCCGCGAAATTCCTTCGGCACGACACCGATTATGATGGCCGGCTTGCCATCCACGGGGATTTGCTTTCCGATGACGCCCGAATCCCCGCCGAATCTTTTTTGCCAGTAGGAGTAGCTCAGCACGACAAGTCGCTGTTCGCCGGGCGTTTCACCTTCGCTCGGAAGGATCAATCGGCCGGCGGCAGGCTTGATTTCAAGAGCCGAAAAGAAGTTTCCCGAGACGTAGTTGGCGAAGCATTGGTCCGACCGATCACCCGCATTGAGTTCGACGGTGCTCAGGACGGTTGTGAACAAAACGGAAAAAGCGTCAGCCTGCTTCCGGAAGTCCACGAATTCGGGATAAGAAAATCCCGAGGATCCCACAGGAGCATCCTTCTGCTGAATTGCCAGGACAGTGATTTGCTCGGGTGCTGCCACGGGCAAGGGGCGAAGCAAGAAGCCATTCACCACGCTGAAAATGGCAGTGTTGGCGCCGATACCCAGCCCCAGCGTGATGGCCAGGATCGCGGTGAGCCCCGGCGACTTCCCGAGCATGCGCAGGCCGTAGCGAAGATCCTGGATCACTGTTTCCAGCGCGGGGAGCCCGCGGCGGTCGCGGTAATTCTCCTTGGTCTGTTCGACGCCGCCCGGCTTGAGGAGCGCCTGGCGGCGAGCTTCCTCGGGAGTCAGGCCGCGCCGTAGGTTGTCCTCGATTTGCATCTGGAGGTGGCTCTCCAATTCCTCCGCCAATTCGCGGTCGCGGCGGACCGTTAACATATGACAGTTGACAGTGGAGAGTCAAAAAGCCGAAAGTTGAAGGTTGAAAGTTGAAAGAAGCGGCGCCCCGGCAGGCGCGCGGCAGGAAAGTCGAACGGCCGGCAACGCCGCGCAGGTTCTCTACATCATACCCATGGCGCGGAAGAATCCATGCTGAAGAAAGCCCTTCTTGCTCTCGCGGTTCTCGCTTTTCTGCCGGCGGGCTCGCCCGGTGCGCAGGATGGTGTCGCGGGCGCGACGCCGGTCTTCTCCGCGCCCAGCAAGCCGCCGGAAAAGGAAACCAAGCCGGCCAAGCCGCCCGCCGATATCCGCGTGACTTCCAATCTCGTCGTGACCCCGGTTGCGGTGCTCGATCGTTCCGGCGAGTTTGTCTACGACCTTACCGAGTCGGAGTTCCGACTTCTCGACAACGGCGCGGCCCAGCGGATTGTGAGTTTCGAGTCGGAGGCGCGGCCCATTGCGATGGTGATTGTGATTCAGACCAGCCGCAGTGTGGCGGGCCTGCTTGACGACGTGCGTCCGCTCGCGCCGATGTTTTCTGCGCTCCTGATCGGAGACCAGGGGCAGGGGGCGGTCATCACCTACGACGAGCGCGTGCGCGTGGTGCAGGATTTCTCCTCCGACGGCGAAGATCTGAAGATCGCGTTTCTAAAGATCCAGCCGCAGGGCTTCCAGTCGCGGCTCAATGACGCGCTGATGCGCGGCGTAGCGTTGCTCGAAAAGCGGCCCAAGACGGACCGCCGCGTCATCGTTGCGTTCTCGGACGGGTACGATTCGGGGAGCGAGACGAAGGGTGAGGAGGTCATCAAGCGCGCCACGGGCAGCGAGGTTGCCATCTACGGTCTGGGCTTCAATCCCGCGCACGCTTTGCTTTCCCGGAAGCCCGAACTGCCCCCGCCCGGGCCGCTCGATACCAACGTCACGCGCCCCACCCCTCCGGGCCGCGCTCCCACACCCTCATCCTCCACCAACGTTTACGATGCCCCGGTTCCCATCGTGGATATCATGGTGGCGACCGGAGAGATCATCCGCTCGGCTGTCGCTTCCAGCCTGCTGGAATTTTATGCGGGATACACGGGCGGGGTTTTCTATTCGCACTGGAAAAAGAAAAGCGTGGAAGGCCAGTTGAGCCGCATCGGCACGGAGATCCATAGCCAGTACGAACTGGTCTATGTCCCCGATACGCTGACGCAAGGCGGGTTTCACCGCATCCAGGTGCAGGTCAGGCGGCCCGGAATGAAAGTGCGGGCGCGGGCGGGATACTTCTACCAGCCGCCGGCGGCCGGCGCTCAAGAGGCGAAGCCGTAGAAGTCAGGAGGCAGAAGTCAGAAGGAAGTCAAAAGTCGAAGGGACAAACTACAAAGGACAAAGTAAGAATCTGAAAGGGGCTTTAGACAAGGGACCACTCACAACCGACAACCCACAACCGTCGTCAATACGTTTCGTAACTTTCAACTTCCACGCGCTTTTCGGCCTTGAGATCAATCTCGGCCAGGTAGGGTCGCATCGCTTCCGGGTGAACACGCAAGACCAGGACGCGGGTCGCGCCCTCGGATCGAAACACCACGGTAAAAAAGCGGTTGCGCTTGCTGCCGAAAAGAGGCGGCATGTAATCGGGCCTGGCGGTCCACTGGACTTTCATCTTCCGGACTTTGCTGCTCACGTCGGACCGGTACTGCATCAGGTTGATGGAGGAGTAGGGAGCGGAGACGGATCCGCCGTTGCACTTGAACGTCAGTCCCTCCGAGTTCACTTCCAGGTTGCCCGCGCAGCCCTGGGATAGACTCTCGGTTCCAGCGGCGTACTTGAATTGCGGCCGGGGCGGTTCTTCGCGCGCTGCGAGCGTCCCCGCCACGAGAAGCGCCGCCGCCACCCACCCCAGACCTGTTTTCAAGCGTCGTCCCGTCATCGTGCGTTCCCCTGTTCGAGTGTCATTCAGTCCCTTTTCTATTGTAGCCGCGAGGTGGCCGCCCGCACAACCTCCGCGATGGTAACGTTTCCCCGCCGGCGTGGCGCCCGCCCCGCAGCGCGGGAACGGCAGCCGAACATACCGCGGGGACGGCGGCGCTACCGAGCTGCAGCTTCTTGCCCCCAGGTTGAGATGCGCATGTGGGCGGCCGGTGTTGCGCCAGGCGTGAGTTGAAGGGGACGGTTATTGCCCGCCGGGGTCGGCGGCGCTGCGTAGTGCGTGCCAGCCTTGTACGGGCACATCGGCGTCAAAATACCACGGAACCGGCAACGTGCCCCAGCGTGCCGGCCGGAATTTCCAGTGGGAAACGTTGTCGCGCGCTTCGTCGATTAACGACGCAGCACCCGCCATCGGTTGCGCGTCGATGACGTAGCCTTCCGGACCGACCAGGAGTCGCAGGCGCACCGTCGCAGCGACCGCCGGCTCCAGCGGCTTCTCCTCCAGTTCCGGAGGATGGATCTGTCGCAGGAGGTCCAGTTCGGGCTGGCGAGGGAATTGGCTGAGGTACTTGGAACGGAGGGCGAAGTTCATGCTCACGAGGGTTTGGAATTCCGCGGGACCGGGCCGCGACTTGGCGGGGCGGAATAGCCAGTTGTGCATGGCCTTCAGCGCGGCCACGGCGAGGAAGGGATGGCCGACAAGAATATGCGCCTCCGAGACTCGTCCCTCGCTGGTTACTTTCACCATCAAGTGGACGGAGCCCTGAATGTAGTTCAGCTTGGCCAGGGTCGGATATTCAGGAACTTCCTGCTTCAGAAGATATTTCGTTGCTTTCTTGAAATTGAGGGTTTCAAGCCTTTGGGCAGCGGAAGGCTGTTGCGCTGCCGCGGGAAGTGCCGCCAGCCAGCACCCCAGCAGGAGCGCAGCCGCGCTCGAACTCGTCATCCGCGGGCGGGAAATTCTAGCCATCGGATTCGAAAATCACTTGCGCCACGACGTAGCGGTCGGAGTGGGAGAGCGAAACGGCGGTGCGCTTCACCCCCAGCTCGCGGGCAACCTCTTCCGCACGCCCCGTCAGCGCCAGCTCCGGTTTGCCGCTCGGCTGGTGAGTGATCTCCACGTCCAGCCAGCGGATGCCGTTGCGCCAGCCCGTGCCCAACGCTTTGAAAGCCGCTTCCTTGGCCGCGAAGCGCGCCGCATACCGCTCGGCCTTGTTCTTGAACTGTTCGCAGTACTCCATCTCCCGCGGGGTATAGATGCGCTTGCAGAAACGTTCCCCGTGCCGCTCCAGCGCCTGCTCGATGCGCGACGTCTCCGCAATGTCCACGCCCGTGCCCACGATCATGACGCTGGTTTCACTCCTGCCGTGAAGCGGCACGACGCGGAGTTCTTCCCCGCTCTCCGGACACACTTCGAGGCTGCTCCGCGACGTGGTCCTCGAAAGTACGCACGGAAAAACATGGTCGCACTCAGCGCCCTTAAGCTATGACCCTCCGGTCAGGCAGGTAACCCAGACCATAGCAAACGGCGGGGGAGAAATCAACAGGTGAAAAACCCTCATCGGGCCGTGTGCTATATTGGGGGTTTGGGGCGCCAAAGTTTCAGAATGGTAACGCGGGGCGGGCTTGAATGGCTCGAATGTGGCGGGCTGGCGCGCTTTCCGTGGCTGCTCCACGCCTTCAGCACGCGGCGCGGCGGGGTGAGCAAGGGGGCGGCGCGAGGGCTCAATCTGGGGCTGGTCCCGTCCGATTCGCCCGCCAACGTCCACAAGAACCGCCGGCGGCTCTTCAAAAAGCTCGGGGCGGAAGACTTTGCCCTGGCCTCGCTGCGCCAGACTCACTCCAGTCACATCTATCGGGCGGTGGGGAAAACTCCTGGTGAACCTGATTATCACCTCTCGGGTTATGCCGCGCCGAAGCTTACCCACAACCGCGCCCCTGCGGGCGATGCGCTGATGACCGATGAGCCGGGCATCCTGCTTTCCGTGCGCGTGGCGGATTGCCTTCCCATCCTGCTGGTGGACCCACGGCGCCGTGTGGCGGCGGCCGTCCACGCCGGCTGGCGTGGCGCACTGGCACGCATCGTGGAAAAAACCGTGGGAGTGATGCGTCAGGTTTTCGGCTCCGACCCCTGCTATTTGCGCGCGGCGGTTGGGCCCAGCATTCGTGCCTGCTGCTATGAAGTCAGCGAAGACGTCGTCGCCGCATTTTGCGGACGCTTCGTGCGCGGGGAGAAATACTTTCGCGCGCTGCCGCCTCAGAATCCCTCTGACGCGATGGCCATGCGATATCCCCTCCCGTCCCTCTCGAAAGAGCCCCCCGGCCACCTGGCCGATCGCCTTCCCGCGGCACACCTCGATCTGGTCGCGGTCACAAAAGACCAGCTACAAAGCGCCGGGTTGAATACCCCGAATATCCACGTCGCGGAATTCTGCACGGCCTGCCGAACGGACCTCTTCTTCTCCCACCGCAAGGAAGGCGCCCGCGCCGGAAGAATGATGGCGGTGATCGGAATCAGAGCTGGGATTAGGGATTAGGGGTTGGGGATTGGGGAACTGCAGATTGGAGATTGAAGATTGTCGATTGAACGCGCGGATTCTTTACCGTAGTACGTGCCCCCTAGAGAGAGCCTTCGGCCCCGATATCGAGCTTCAATCTTCAATTGGCAATCATCAATCATCAATTCCCCAGCCCCTAACTCCTAGCCCCTAACCCCCCAAACTCAGTTGCCCGCAGGCGGCGCGCACGTCCTGGCCGCGCGAGATGCGAATGAAGGCGGGAACGCCCCGGTTCATGAGCACCGATTGGAAGGCAATCACGCGCTTCAGCGGCGAAGGTCGATAGGGCAACTCCGAGCCGGAATTGTACGGAATCAGGTTGACCTTTGAGCGAAGGTCATGCAACAGGCCGGCCACGCGCTCGGCGTCGGCGTCGGAATCGTTGACGCCATCCAGCATAACGTACTCGAACGTCAGGTGCTCGCGTGGACGCAACGGGTAGGCGCGACAGGCCTCGAGCAATTGCCGGAGCGGGTACTTGCGATTCAAGGGCATCAGCGCGTCGCGCTGGTCGTCGGTGGAAGCATTGAGCGAAACCGCCAGCTTGGGGCGCACCGGCTCGCGCGCCAGGTCGAAGATGCGCGGGACAATCCCCGCCGTCGAGATCGTGATGCGGCGCACGGGAAGGGCCAGGCCCTGCGCGTCAGCGAGGATTCCGACGGCCTGCATGACGGCGGGCAGGTTCAGCAGCGGCTCGCCCATGCCCATGAAAACCACGTTCAGCCGCGCGCGCGGCGGGATTCGCTGCGCCTTGGCGATGGCCAGAACCTGCCCCACGATTTCGCCCGCGGTCAGATTCCGCGTCAAGCCCAAAAGACCTGTAAAGCAAAACTTGCAGTCCACCGCGCAGCCTACCTGGCTTGAAAGGCATAGCGTGACACGGGCCTCCTCGGGCATATAGACCGCTTCGATCGAGTTGCCGTCCTCAAGGCCGAGCAAATAGCGGACGGCGCCATCCCGCGAGACGAACTCACGCTGGACTTCGGGGTAGGCGATTCGGTATTCCGCCGCGAGCCGGGCTCGAAAGGTCTGGTTGAGGTCGGTGAGGTTCTCGAAGACCTGCTCACGCCGCGCGTAGATGGCTTTGTACAGTTGCCGGCCATGAAAGCGTGCCTGCCCGCCATCCAGAGCCAACTCCTCGAGCTCATGGCGCGTCAGGCCGAGAAGGTTACCAAGAAGTTTCCCCATAAGGCACTTTTGTATCTATGGTAGCACGCCCCGCACGGAGCGTTCAACGCACCTTTTCCGTGGTTTGCAAATGGCAATGACCGGCTGCATGGTCGAACGAAACCTTAATGCGCGAACATGAAACCAATTGACAATGAACACGATCTATTTATAATCCGTCCAGACCGCTTTTGAAATGGAGGATGCAATGAGCCCTCGTCGCGCTGATCCAATACTCGCCGACCGTCGCCGTGAAGCACTGATCAAGGCCGGATACGCCGAAATCCTGGATAAAGGCATCCAGGGGCTTACGCTCGATTCGGTTGTGGCCCGAGCGGGTTCGAGCAAAGGGGGAGCACTCTACTACTTCCATACGAAGGAGGATCTCCTTCACGCCACCCTCCGCTGGCTGTTCGCCCAGTTGAACCGCACGTTGGACGAAATCGCCCGCAGCGGTGACTCTCCTCGTGGCCGGCTGGCGGCTGAACTGGAAGTACTGTTTCACAGCGCCGAGGTCAACCGGAAGCTCTACATGGTGTTGTTCGATTTCGTCACGCTAGGGACTCGCACCGAACGTTTCAAGTCGCTCTTCGCGGACTTCTTCGAGGCTTGCCGAAAGCGTGACGTGGCCATCTTGGAAGAGGGAATCCGGCAGCAGCAATTCCGCCGTGTGCGCCCGGAGGATGCTGCCGCTACGATCCGCGCGCTGGTGGACGGGTATTGCCTGCAGTGGCTGATGGGGCCGGAGACTGCCTCCCTTGAGGCCTGCCGCGACCTTTGCCGGGCGGTCCTGGGCGCCTACCTGCTACGCTAGTCCCATTCCAACTGTTTCGACCTAATCCTGCGAGGTCCGCCCCAGTTTCTTTACGAACGTGTCCTTGCTAGCGCCTCGGCACAAAAAGTTGGAACGGCACTAGCCACAGGCTGAGGCGATTGACGGTGAAGTGATTCGGCGCGGAGGGAGGAATCATTCTTCCGACGGCCCCAGCCTTCCGAGGGATTCCACAAGTTTGCAGGTGCGCTACTGGTTCTTGACTCAACCCTACGACGGTGCGACACTACGCGCATCTGCCAACTCCGTTAGCACCCTGGCGGGAGCTCCGCGGTCCGGTCTCGAGCGTGCGTCGCGACTCGGAGGGAGGGAAGCTGGGAGGCTGGGATAATGGACTCCTCAAAGGTTAAATACATTCAAAAGTTCTGCACTGTTTCCTGGCACCCTTTGCCCGTTCCGTTCTGGCTTGTGGGGGTCGTAATCGCGGCCCTCTTGCTGATGGTTGGGCCGACGCGTGCCGCCCAAGTCAGGTTGCCTGAAGGCACCATGGTCCGGCTCAAGCTCCTATACAACCTCACCACTGAAAACGTGGCGCGCGGTGACCGCGTGGAATTCGACGTGGCGGAAAACGTTATATCCAACGACCGCGTGGTGATTGCCAAGGGCGCGCCCGCCTGGGGACAGGTGACGGAGGTGAAAGGCGCGGGAAAGAAGAAGGCCAAGGACGCTTCCGTGACCTTCAGGCTTATGGCCGTGAAAACGGTCGACAACCAGCAGGTTGCTTTGCGGGTCTTGCCCACCAAGCCCAGGAAGTCGGACTCGCATGATAATGAAATCGAAGAGAACTCCCTTATTCCCGGGATGGTTGAGAGAACGACCGGCGCCGCAAGAGGGAGAGACTACGCCGCCTACACGGACCAGGACGCGTCGGTCAACGCCCCCGATGCGCCGCCAGTTTCCTCAAAAGACGAGGGAAACAAGGGGGGAGGGCCAAAGCCCCCGCCTCCCCCGGAACCTCCGCCCGAGGACGCGTACGTGGATTTCAACAGCACTCCGCCGGGCGCGGATGTGGTGATTGACAGCCGCTTCCATGGGAACACGCCTATGAGAATTCCTCTCCCCCCGGGGCGTCATTTGATCGAAATTCGGCTGACCGGTCACCGCACCTGGGTGCGTAATATGGTTGTGGATCCAGGTTCCAAGCCTTCGGTGCGAGCCACGCTGGACCAGGAATGAAATCTCCGGCCGGTCCCGCGGCCCGTTGACAACTCGCAGGCGAGGGTCCTACTGGCGGGAGGGCAACATGATGCAGAAGCAACTGCGGGCATTATTCATCACGACGCTGATTTTCGCGGGCCCGGCGTGGGCGGCGCGCGTGAGCGTTCCCGACGGCACGCCCGTCTCCGTGCGATTGAAAGCTGACCTTTCGAGCCGCCGCGCCGAGATCGGAGACCGCGTGGACTTTGCGGTCGCGCATGCGGTGATTGTCGGCGGGGTGGTTGTGATTCCGGAAGGTTCCGTTGCCTGGGGCGCCGTGCAGAGCGTCAAGCGCGACAAGGAGATCAAGTTCGATGTGCAAGGTCTGCGGCTGCCAAACCTTCGCGAGATCAAACTCCGCTCGGTGCGCCAAAAGACTTCGAATGCAGGGAGAGACCAGATCAGGCTGGAGACGAGTTCGGGCGATACGGTGGGGGCGACCGTGGGGACGGAGTTCACTGCCTACGTCGATGAGAACGTGGACGTGGAAGGGGTGGAGACGTCAGCCGCCGCGCCTCCCGCAAGGCGCCCTGCGGAAGTGAGGCCGATGACTCCAGCTTCAGCTCCGATTGTGTCCGCACCTTCGGCAACGGCGCCGGCCGTGTCAACATCCCGCCTTGCTCCCGAGCAGACCGCCTTGCCCCGCGCTTCCACGACGGCTCAAGCAACTCAGCCGCCGGCTCCTCCTCTGGCTGCTCCGCAAACCACGCCACCGGCCACCTCGGCCGCGCAAGAAACAAGGGCTGCTGGCGAGCGCGTAACCGTGGAGTGCTTTTCGGATCCCTCGGGCGCGGAGATCTTGATCAATGACGACTACTACGGCAATACGCCGTCGATCCTGAAACTCCTGCCCACCACGCTGCGGGTCGATCTGAAGATGCCCGGCTACAAGACCGACAGCCGGACGCTGGATTTGACCGGAGCGACCGACTTGCGGACGGTTCGGGGATTGCTCGAAAAGAAGGAATAAACGGCCGACGGGACCACCGCCTATACAGGGCCTCCTCTATGCTCGCAAAACTCGTGGGGTTCCTTTTTGTGCTTCTGCTCGTGGCAGGAGTCCCCACCCTTTCCTACGTGACGGCCCGGCGCCCCGAAATCCGCCTGCTTCCTCGCCTGGACTTGTATTTATCCGCCGCGCTCTCACAGTGGCTTCTGGCCGCGCTGGGCGTGCTGGTGATGGTGACGACGGGGCCGGGCTTCCGGGCGTCGGGCTTTCGCGCCGTGGCCGCTGAGCCGTTTGCCCGCTGGGTGCTGATTCTCGCGCTTGTCTCACTGGCGGCTCTGGGACTGGTGGTGTTCCTGGAACGGTTCGGCTGGTTTCCAGAAGAGCCGGAGTTGGTTCGCCGGCTCATGCCGGAGACGCGCTGGGAAAAAATCCTGGCCGTTGTAATGTTGGCCCCCACAGCGGCGCTCTGCGAGGAATTCATCTATCGTGGCTACCTCTTGCATCAGCTCTCATTGTGGGTGGACCCGGTCCCCTGGGCGTGGGTCGGGTCGTCCGTAGCTTTTGGGATGGCGCACGCCTATCAGGGCTTCAATGGGATGGCCAGAGCGGCGCTGCTGGGCGGATTGCTGGCTCTTCCTGTGATTCGCCTGGAGAGCCTCTATCCGTCGATGGCGGCGCACTTCCTGATCGACGCCGTGGCGCTGGTGTGGCTCGGCCCACGGTTCTTGAGAAGCGAGCCCGAGGCGTGAGGAGTGGACAGAAGTGAATAGTGAATGATGAATAGTGAATAGGAAAAACGCGCACGTGAGCATTGGATTTCAGTCGAAACACGCGGGGGGGTCATCATGAACAGACGCTTTATGCCGGCAATCGTCGTTGCGCTTCTTGCCCTGGCGTCCGGTCCAGGTGTGTGGGGTCAATTCGGGCCGACGGCGGAGCACAGCGTGCCGGGAGTCGATCCCTCGCACGTTGTTGCGATTCGCGCCGGACGACTGTTCGACGGCAAGTCGGACCGCTTGTTGACGAACCAGGTTGTGCTAATTCAGGGCGAGCGCATCGCGGACGTTGGGCCTGGCGACCACATCAAGATTCCTGCCGGCGCAGAGGTGATCGACCTCGGGCGGGCCACGGTCCTGCCGGGGCTGATTGACGCGCACACGCACCTGTTTCTGACCGGGGAATCAGGCGGGCGGTACGACGAGCAGTTGCTGAAAGAATCGTGGCAATACCGGACCATCGAAGCGGCGGTGAACGCGAAGAAGGACCTCGAGGCGGGCTTCACCAGCATGCGCGACCTGGAGACCGAAGGCGCCATGTACAGCGACGTGGACGTGCGGACCGCCATCAACCGCGGTTTGATTCCCGGCCCGCGCTTGCAGGTAGTGACGCGCGCCATCTCGACCACGGGCGGCTATCCGCTGGAAGGCTACTCGCCGGAAGTTCCGGTACCGACGGGAGTGCAGATTGTCGATACGCCCGACGAGGCACGGAAGGCCGTGCGCGAGCAGATCAAGTACGGCGCCGACCTCATCAAAATCTATTCCACCCACCGCTTCTCATTCACGCCCGACGGGAAACTCGTGAGCGTTCCCACTCTGACGCTGGACGAAACCAAAGCCATCGTGGACGAGGCGCACCGCGAGGGCGTGAAAGTGGCCTGCCACTCATACGGCGGCGAGGGCTTGCGCAATTGCCTCGAGGCAGGCGTGGATTCGATCGAGCACGGCCTCGATCTGGACGACGCTGCGGTCGGGAAGATGGTCGAGAAGGGGATCTATCTCGTGGCGACGCTGTTCGCCTACGAGAATGAGCCGGAGGAAGACTTGCGCGCTACGGGCGGCATAACCAGCCGGGCGCGCATTCACGAGACAAGCTTTCGCAAGGCGCTGGCGCGCGGGGTGAAAATCGCCTTCGGCACGGACGCCGGTCCCTACCCCCACGGCACCCAGACACGCGAATTCGCGTACATGGTAAAGTTCGGCATGACGCCCGCACAGGCGCTGCGCGCTGCGACCTCCGTGGCGGCGGATTTGATGAGCTGGCAGGACCGCGTCGGCTCAATCGAGAAGGGGAAGTTCGCCGACCTCGTCGCCGTCTCCGGCGATCCCCTTGCCGATATCACTGAGCTCGAGCGCGTGAAGTTTGTGATGAAGGGTGGAGTTCTTGTGCGCAACGACTTGAAGTAAAGGCCCGGTCGGGGCTGCTGAGTCTATACCAGGAGGAACGTATGACGATGTCGCGCAAAGAATTTCTGAAGCTCACGGCCGGAACGGCGGTTACGGCTGCGGGCGGATTCTTTTCATTTCTCGACGCGCCCGCGGGGTTTGACGAGGACGTCCTGCGCTCGGAGCGCCTTCGCAAGATCCACGACCACATCGCGACAAACAAGCAACGTCACATCGCGCGCGTGCAGGAATACTTGCGCCAGCCGAGCGTCTCGAGCTGGGGGTTAGGCATCCAGGAATGCGCCGGGCTGCTGATGAGCTACTTCAAGCGGCTGGGATGCCAGGAAGTCGAGCTGGTCAAGACCGACGGCCATCCCGGCGTTTGGGCTTACTACGACGCGGGCGCGCCCAAAACCATTTCGTTTTACCTGATGTACGACACGCAGCCCTTCGACGAGAAGCAGTGGAGTTCGCCGCCGCTGGCCGCCAACGTGGTGAAACTCGCTCCTTTCGGCGACGTCATCATGGCGCGCGGCGCCGTCAACGACAAAGGCGCCGACGCCATGGTCTTTAACGCCTTGGATTCCATCCTCGAAGTGGAAGGCAAGCTGCCTGTCAACATTATGTTCACGTGCGACGGTGAGGAGGAGCAGGGCAGCACGCATTTCCACCAGGTGCTGGCACCCTACCGCGAACGGCTGAAAAAGTGCAACGCGCATCTCACGCTGGGACCTTCGCAGGATGCCGAAGGCAACATCCGCATGGGGCTGGGTGGAAAAGGTATCTGTTCGGTGGAACTGGTTTGCTCGGGCAAGGCCTGGGGACGCGGGCCCCAGGAACGTCCCATCCACAGCAGCCGCAAAGCCATCCTCGACAGCCCGAACTGGCGGCTGATCAAAGCGCTCAACACCATGGTCAAAGCCGACGGAAACCAGATCCTGATTGAGGGCATCTACGACGCCATCCGCCCGCCCAACCAGGAGGAACTGGAACTCTACAACACGCTGCTTCAGAAGTTCCCGGATCGGCTGTTGGTGGGCGAAAAGCGAAATGCGAAAGTCTGGATCAACAACTGGTCGGACGCAGAGGCTGTCCGGCACCTCATCTTCGACACTTCGCTGAATATTGACGGCCTCTGGTCGGGCTACACGGGCCCAGGGATGGCGACCATTCTGCCGGACCGCGCGGCAGCCAAACTCGATTGCCGCCTGGTCCCGAACCAGGAGATTAAGACGACACGCGACCAGATCCGTCGGCACCTGGACACGCACGGCTACTCTGATATCGAAATCATTCCCATTGGCGGCGGCGATGAGTGGAGCCAAACCTCGGTCAAGGCGCCGGTGGTGCAGTCGGTGATGAGCGTCTATAAGGAGTACGGGATCGAGCCGGCGATTTGGCCACGCGAGGCGGGATCAAGCCCGATGGCACAATACACGCGCCCGCCCCTCAGCCTGAGCGCGGTGGACGGCGGACTCGGACACGGCGACCGCGCCCACAGCCACGACGAATACATTGTCATCGAGGGAAACGACAAGGTCGCCGGAATCGAACGCGCCGAGCAGTCCTACGTCGATATCCTTTACGCCTATGCGAACTGGCCAGGGTAGCTTGCCGTAGGAGTCAGAAGTCAGAAGAGAGTCCACAGTCGAAAGTCGAAAGTTGAAAGGCGAAAGGCCTGACCGGAGGCCAAACTCGCCCTCCCGCCGCTAACCATTGAGAACAAACAACGGTTCTTGCTACGCCCCGCCGTCGGAGACAGGTTCCACCCTGTAAACAATCTCCGCTTCAACCAGCAGGTCGGCGGCGACTTTCAGGCATGCGGCCCGGATGCAAGCCACGTCCGGGCATTTCGGGCAATGGACGATGATGCGATCGAAAATAATATCGGCGAGTTCTTGCTCGGAGAGGGGCATGGCCATGGGGGTTACTCTCCGCAAGGTAAGAGTGGCGAGGGAGCAGCGCGTCAAAGAGAACGAAGTGATTATACCCCGCGCGGGCAGGAGCATGGTAGTGTTGCGCGCCGATTCGGATTAGAATAGCGACCCTATGGAAGAACGCGACTTTTTTGACGAGACGGAAACACTCAAACCCGCCAATCTCTCCTGTATGCACTGCCGCCAGTCGGCCGCCTATGACATCCGCTGGCTCGTGCGGACCAAACGGAAAGTGCTGCCGCGCGGGGCCGATGAACGGGATCGCGCCCGCTTCGAGAAAACGCAGTCGTACATGTTGCGGCGCGACGACGTCGTGATGTGCAAGAATGTGCGCTGCCGCAAGCGCTTCGAGATCTCAGGCCTGCAATCGGTAGTTTTCCTTTAGCGGGTGCTCCGGGCGTGCATTCTGCAGCTCGCTGCCGGGCCTCCCCGGAGGACTCGGCCCGCACAACCCCCGCCGCTCATCAGTGGCGAGAGGGACGGGGTGAAATCACAATTGACAACCCCCGGGCGAGACGATAATCTGCTTATTCTTCAAGAAAAGCTGGACCAAGATGAAACAACCTGCTCCCGCCGGTAGCATCCAAATATGAGGTTCGTCCGAAACGCTTGCGGAACCAGGCGCAAACAAGGAGCGGGATTGCTTTCCTTCGGGCTGATTCTGAGCTTGATTCTTCTGACGAACCTGGACGGTGGCGCAACGCCGCCAGGTCCGGCCGCGAATCCCGGACCGCCCCATCCTTCGGCAGCGGCGAAACCTGACGCCAAGGCCCGCGGACTTAAGACCTACGGAACCCTCCCCTTGCGGTTCGAGTTGAATCGAGGCCAGACCGACCCGCGGGTGAGGCACCTCGCGCGGGGCCACGGATATACGCTCTTCCTGACGCCGCAGGAGACGGTGCTCTTGCTGCAAGGGGCAAAGTCAAAAGTCAAGAGCCAAGAGTCAAAGGGTGAGAGTCAGGACGCGTTCACGAAACCCCCAACCCCGAATGCCGAACTCTCACCTTCCTCGGTTCTGCGCATGAGCTTCGTTGGAGCGAGTCCGGCGCCGAAAGTCACCGGCCTGGATGAGCTCCCGGGCAAGAGCAACTATTTCAAAGGCAATGATCCCGGGGAATGGCACACCAATGTCCCGAATTTTTCCAAAGTACGCTACGAGGGCCTGTATCCCGGCGTCGATCTTCTTTACTACGGCAACGAAGGGCGCCTGGAATACGATTTCGTGGTTGCTCCGGGTGCCGACCCGCGAGCTATCGCTTTTGAAATCGTAGGGCCGGACCTTGCCCCGGCCACGGGCGCACCCGTCAACCGACGGGCCGCCCTACAGGTCGACGCCAACGGCGACCTGGTGATCGCCATTGATGGCGGTGAAGTCCGCTTCCACAAGCCCTTGCTTTACCAGGAGGCCACGGGAAACGGACCACGGACCACCGACGCCCTTAGTCCAAAATCCAAAATCCAAAATCGCAAATACCTTGACGGTCGTTACACCCTGCGGGTTTCAAATCCAAAATCCAAAATTCAAAATTCCAAATCGCAGGTCGGCTTCGAGATTGCTTCCTACGACCCCACTAAGCCTTTGGTAATCGACCCCGTGTTGAGCTTTTCGACGTATCTGGGCGGCGCCAATGGCGAGAACGGCTACGGCGTTGGCGTGGACGCGGACGGCAATGCCTATGTGACGGGCACGACAGGTTCGACGGACTTTCCCACGGTCACACCCCTTCAGGCGGCATCAGGCGGCGACGTCGACGTGTTCGTAACCAAGGTGAATCCCACCGGCACGGCGCTTGTCTACTCGACCTATCTGGGCGGGACGGGCTACGACCGAGGCGCGGCGATCGCCGTGGATGCCTCCGGCAACGCGTACATCACGGGACTGACCGCCTCGAAGAATTTCCCGACGAAGACCGGCACGTTTCAGAGCGCGTTTGGTGGCGGCACGTGCGGGACCACTGCCTGCTCGGACGCCTTCGTCACCAAGCTGGATCCGGCCGGCTCGTCGCTTGTTTACTCGACGTACCTGGGCGGTAACAATAGCGACGTCGGCCAGGGCATCGCGCTGGACGATTCCGGGAATGCCTACGTGACTGGCTCGACGCTCTCGACGAACTTCCCCACCACGCCCTCTCCTTTCCAGGCGACAGGGCGTGGCAGTGCTGACGCATTCGTAACGAAAGTCAAGCCGGACGGCACGGGTCTGATTTACTCGACGTATCTGGGGGGTAGCGGCGGCGACTACGGCCAAGCCGTCGCGGTGAACACCGCGGGGAACGCGTTCGTGACCGGCTACACCTTCTCAACGAATTTCCCCAAGGCCGCTGCCCTTCAGGGTGCCAACGCCGGCTCGGCGGACGCTTTTGTGGCCAAGCTCAATCCTTCCGGCTCGGCGCTGGTCTACTCGACGTATCTGGGCGGTACGGGAGTTGATCGAGCTTTCTCTCTGGCGCTGGATGGCTCGGGCGACGCATTCATTACCGGCGACACCGTCTCGGCTCTGAATTTTCCAATTACGGCAGTAGCCTACCAACCCACCTTCGGCGGCGGAACTTGTGGAGCCGCGCCTTGCTCGGATGCCTTTGTCGCAGAGTTGAATCCGGGGGGCTCCGCGCTTCTCTATGCGACTTTCCTGGGGGGAATGGACAACGACTCGGGCTCGGCCATCGCCGTGAATTCCTCCGGCGAAGCATTCGTGACCGGGTTCACCCGCTCGGATGACTTTCCCGTGCTCAATGCCTTGCAGACTACTTTTGGCGGGGGGACTTGTGGGTCGAACCCCTGCTCGGACGCCTTCCTAACCGTGCTCGACCCGACGGGCTCCGCCCAAGTCTATTCCACCTTCCTGGGCGGAAGTGAAACCGACTTCGGCCAAGCCATTGCCCTGGACGGATCAAGCAACGCATTCGTAACCGGCAGCACGGCTTCACCCAACTTTCCAGCGACGCTGGGGGCGGTGCAGGTCGCTCGGGGGGGGAACTCTCCGACCGGAGACGCTTTCCTCGTCAGGGTCGGCACGGAGGACGCTCCGGCGGTGGCGCTCTCGCCCCAGAAGCTGACCTTCGCGAATCAGGCCACGGGCTTCGCCAGCCCAGCAAAAACGGTGACTTTGACGAATAGCGGCAGCGTAGGGCTCTCTATTTCCAGCATCGTCCTACATGGCGACTTTGCGCTGATGAGCCCCCCGCCGGCGAGCGCCTGCGGCACTACGGTGGCAGCGGGCGGCGCGACGTGCACCATCAGCGTGACCTTCAAGCCGACGGTCACGGGCGACCTCATTGGGGACGTCACCATCACCGACGATGCCGCCGGCAGCCCGCACAAGATTTCGCTGGCGGGCAAAGGGGTAACGCCCACACCGGCGGTGACCCTGGTTCCGGCGAGCGTGGACTTCGGCAACCAGACGTTTGGCGTGACGAGTGCACCTCAGACAATCACTCTCACCAATAGCGGAACGGCGGTGTTGACCATAACCTCGATCGTCGTGGCGAGTGACTTTGCCCAAACCAATACTTGCCCGGTTCCTCCGGCCACGCTGGCGGTGGCTGCCAGTTGCCCGATTAGTGTTACCTTCAAACCTACCGCGACGGGCGAACGGACCGGGACCATTACGATTACGGACAATGGCAGCAATGCGACGAGCGGCAAGCATACGGTGGGCCTGAAGGGGAATGGCGTTGCGGTCTTCTCTCTTTCCGCGACCGCCACCTCCGCCATAGTTACGCGCGGCACCGATTCAACTACCTTTTCCGTGAAGGCCGCGGGCCCCGCGGATTTCACCAGCAGCATAACCCTTGCGTGCGGGAACAACGGATCGGCCACTTGCACTTTCAACCCCGCTTCCATCAAGCCCGGAGAAACCAGCACGCTTACGGTTGCCAATCTGAAGCAGGTGAATCTGGCGTCTCTAAGTTTCACGGCCACAGGGACCTCCGGGGCCGAGAGCGCGTCTCTGGCCTTGGCGGTCAATTTCGCTGATTTCTCGATTGCCGGTGACCCGGCTTTCGGTACGATTACCTCGGGAGACTCGATGGTCTTCACGCTGACCCTCACGCCGACCAATGGGTTTACCGGGTCCGCGTCATTCACCTGTGTGGGCCTCCCGCTCGAATCGACGTGCAGTTTCTCGCCCGCGACGATTACGCTCGACGGAAAGACTGCGGCGACGGTTCAGGCGACCATCACGACCACTACCCGGACGACCGGGCACTCGCCGCCGCGACCGTGGTCGACGTGGCCGTGGGTTGCGGGGTTGGTGATTTTTGCCACCCTGGCGAAGCTTGCACAACGCGCCCGCCGCCGCGTGCCCGCTCTGCTGGCTCTTACGGCGACCGTATTCCTTTGTGCGCTTTTCTTCTCCTCGTGCAACGAGAACTTCATCAGTTTCCGCGGAACACTTCCCGGCACCTTCACCATCGCGCTAAACGCCACGGTGGGCGGCGCGACCCATTCTAGTGTGGTATCTCTGACGGTTAACTAGGTCGGGCGAGCGCGGCTGGGTCTCGACTGGGAGGGGACCCGCCTGGAGGCGCGTGCAGGCGTTATTCGCGGCGAGGCAGAGCGGGACCCGCGTCGTACCGCCCCGTAGGCTGAACTTCATCGGGCTCGAAGCTGATCGGCACGGCCAACTGAAGCTCCAGGTTGGTCCCCGGCGCGAGCACGATTTCCTTACCTCGCGTCGCCAGCACCCAGATCAATCCGCTCAATCCTCCGCCGAGCGCCCCGACGCCCGCCCCTTTGGCGCTGCGAGAGGAGATTCCACCAATGATGGTGCCCTGGGTTGCCGTGGTGGCGATCCTCCCTGCGTCTTCCCCTTTCGATCCCGCGCCCTCGATTTTCGACTCCTCGCGCCGGAAAGCCTCATCGCTGGTCCCGGCAAAAGATGAGAGAGTGGCGCGAAGCAATCGCGTCGTGCCGTTGGGCAAAGTGAGCGAATCAAAGCGCAGACCGAGCTGCGCCTTGCCCTTGACCCACCCTGGACGCACCACCTGCGTGATCGCACCCTTCACATAACTTCCCACGGGAATCACGATGCGGTTGCCGAGAGTGACGGGATAGATCGTTTCGCAATAGATCGCCTGGCCTACGAACGCCGTCCGGGAACTGAGCGTGTTCTTGAGCGCCAGGGGGATCGTGGTGTCAGCGGGTAGAACCACCTTGGGACGGCCTGAGTCCGATGGAGTCGTCTTCGCGTCGGGCGTGGCCTGGCTGCGCGCCGGTCGAGGCAGGATAAAGACACTCACTGCCAAAAACGCAAGAGTGAATCGACCGCTTGTCATGGTCCACCTCACCAGGCGTCTGTTAACCCACGTGTAAATAAGATGGCCGGGGAGAAAAACGGGTTGCTCAGCCCGAGGGGCTGGGCGGTCCCGCAACGCCCGGGAGACGAGAGGTCCCGGCGCGTGTCTTTGCCGCCGCTTCACGCAGCTTCTGGCGAAGTTCCGAGTTCTCCTTCTCCAAGTCGCGGATTCTCTCCTGCCTCTCCGCGGCGACTTCGAGGACGTAGGACTCCAGCAGAGCGTTGTGGCGGTCCATCAGAACCAGCAGATCGGAAAAACGTTTGCCCAGCTCCTCGCGGTTGTTGTCGTAGGCGACCTGGGACAGGCTGAACAGGTCATCGGAGAGTGTCTCACTTTGAAGAAAGAGGCGGATGGCCAGGATCAGGTCTTGAGGTGTAGAAGCGAGTTGCTGGACTGACTTGCGCAGGTCGTCGAGGGCCCGCTGGCGGTCTTCGATATGTCGCCGGGCAAGCGGCTGGCCGCACTCATCCCGCAGCGAGAAGTTCTCATCCGCGAGGTCCGCGTAGAGCTTGTCAAGCGGCTGGAGACCTTGGGTGTATCGCGACAGGAAGTCCGGCAGGCCGGGAGCAGTGAGACTCCTTTCCTGCCCGTGAAGTCCTGGCGGAAGGCAGCAAAGTGTGACGACCGAAAGTGGAAGGAGGGATAAGCGCATGACGCCTCCTGGCAGGCCACGATGACAGCTCAAGCGACCCGATCGATCGGCAGCGGCCTCCGCCGCGCGGCACTCGGTCCGTGGCGCCGTAGCAGACTGCCGTGAGCTCGCAGGCTCAACGCACGCCGAGGTTGGACTCGATAGCGGAGGCGATGCGCGCGGCGTGGCGTTCCACCGCCTCGGCTTCTTCCCCTTCCACCATCACCCGGGCGACCTTCTCCGTGCCCGAATAGCGTACAACCACACGGCCCCGCTCGCCAAATTCGCGTTGGCAGTCGGCAACGGCGCCTGCGACCGCCGGAACCGATTCGAGCGGCGGCTTCTCCCGTACGCGCACGTTGCGGATAATCTGGGGGAATTGCTTGAGTTCGCGGACCAAATCCTCCAGCGATGCGCCGGTTTCGTCGAGCAGGCGCAGGATCCGGAGCAGCGTGATGAGCCCGTCGCCGGCCAGGGAGATATCCGAAAAGATGATGTGCCCGGAGGGCTCGCCGCCCAGGTTGATGCCGGAGCGCAACATCTCCTCCAGCACGTACTTGTCACCGACCGCCGTGCGCTTCAGGGCGATGCCTTTCCGGGCAAGCGCAAGTTCCAGGCCCAGATTCGTCATGAGCGTTCCGACGACGCCGGGGCCTTTCAACTGGCCGCGCTCATGGAGGTGGTGCGCGCAGGCGTAGAGAACATGGTCGCCATCGGCGATGCGCCCCTGGCGCGTGGCAAAGATGGCGCGGTCGGCATCGCCGTCAAACGCCACGCCCAGATCGGCTCCCGCCGCCTTGGTCTCGCGCGCCATGATTGCGGGATGAAGAGACCCGCATTCCAGGTTGATGTTGCGGCCGTCGGGCACCGCGTTCAGGATGCGCGCTTCGATCCCTAATCGCCCGAGGATCTCCGGCACGACCCGGGAGGACGCCCCGTGCGCGCAGTCCACGACCAGGCGGAGCCTGGAAAGACGCACGCTGCCCGCGACGAGACTCAAAAGATAGTCCACATAGTCATTCAGCAGTTCAGACGAAGGAGCGAGGGGCGGCTCCGAGGCCGGAGCATCGGGCGGCGCACCGGACTTGAGCGCCTGCTCGATCTCAAGTTCCACCGACTCGGAGAGTTTCATTCCCGAACTGGAGAGGATTTTGATTCCGTTGTCTTCATAAGGATTGTGGGAGGCCGAAACCACCGCGCCCGCTGCAAAACCCAGGTGGCGGGTTAAAAATCCAACGCCGGGCGTAGTGATGACTCCGGCGTAGGTTACCTCTGCGCCGCTCGCCCGCAGCCCGGCGGCCAGCGCCCGGGAAATCCCGGCGCTCGATTCGCGCGTGTCTTCGCCGAGAACCACGCGCAGGGGCCGAGTCGAGAACTCTTTTCCCAGGACCGTGCCGATTGCCCTTCCAAGTTTCCAGACCGTTGCCCTGTCGAGCGGATAATGGCCGGCCACACCGCGCACGCCGTCGGTGCCGAAGAGTTGAGGCTTGTTCCTCATGTGTCGATTTTAGCACTCGGTTCCCGGCCTCTGACAGTGGCCCGTGGCGCACGACCACTTGCAAGCCACGACGGACAAGCGCGCATGGGCTCCGGACGTCAACGATCTGCGGCGAGTAGGGCGTCCGCGATGCGCACGGCCGGGAGGATTGCCGCCACGTCGTGCACGCGGACAACGTGTGCGCCGGCGAGGATGGAGGCCGCGACGGCGGCAGCGTCGCCGATCTGCAGGGGCGGGGCTTGCCCCGCCCACTCACTGGTGGCGAGAGGCCAGACCGGACGGCGAGACTTTCGTGCGCGCAGCGGGCTCAGTTCTCCCCCGGCCACCACCGCCTGCACAAACGACTTTCGCGAAGTCCCCACCAGGATCGGGAGACCAAATTTCTGGAGTCGCCCGAGATGGGCGAGGATCTCGAAATTCTGCCGCCGTGATTTGCCGAAGCCCAGGCCGGGATCAACGAGCAATTGCGACCGGCGGACGCCATGAGCGAGCGCGCGACGAATGGATCCTGCCAGGCCGTTGCGAACTGAGCGCCAGATGGAACGCGCGAAAGGTTTCTGTTGCATGGTCTCGGGGCGGCCGCGCAGGTGCATCAGGATGAGCGGCGTGCGATGCCGCCGCGCCACGTCCGCCAGTCGCGCATCAAAGCGCAGGCCGCTCACATCGTTGATGAGGACGGCCCCGGCACGCACCGCTTCTTCGGCCACTTGTGACTTGCTGGTGTCGATGGAAATAGGGCACGACGGACGCCTGCGGTTCAGCCCGTGGATCACAGGCAGGACACGCCGCAACTCTTCCTCGAGGGAAACGGGGCGCGCGCCCGGGCGCGTGGATTCGCCGCCGACGTCGAGCCAATCCGCGCCCTGCCGCGCGAGTTCCAGTCCGTGCTCGATCGCGCGGTCTGGGTCGAGGTAGCGACCTCCATCCGAGAACGAGTCGGGCGTCACGTTGACCACACCCATGATGAGCGTGCGCTCACCCAGGCGAACCTTACGCCCGTGAACTGTGATTTCGAATTTGCGACGTGGGTTCATACAAGCTAATAGTGATCAGCCTTCAACGGTGAGAATACAGGAGTCAGAAGACAGAAGTCAGGAGTCAGAATAAAGATTGCAGGGGACCCAGCCTAATCGCGAATGGCTCGATTGTGTCCTCTGCATTCTTGCCCTTTGATTCTTGACTTTTGCCTTTTGATTTACCTTTAGTCTTCTGCCCACTGCTTCTCGCTAGGCTCCAAACAAGCCAACATACGCAATCGCTCCAATCACGCCGCCGACGACAGGGCCGACTACCGGCACCCAGGAATAGCCCCAGTCCGAACCGCCCTTGTCGGCTATGGGCAGGAGGGCGTGCGCGAGGCGCGGGCCCAAGTCGCGCGCCGGATTGATGGCGTATCCCGTCGGGGCGCCCAACGAAAGGCCGATGCCCCACACGAGGAAGCCGACGAGGAGCGGAGTAAGGCCGCTCTGCGCCGGGGCAGCGTTGGCCGAAATCGCCATGACGCCGAAAACCAGGACGAAGGTCCCGATTATCTCGGTCAGGAGGTTCGCAGGAAAATGCCGGATGGCGGGGGCAGTTGAGAACACGGCCAGCTTCAAGCCTTTGTCTTCGGTCTGGGCCCAGTGAGGCAGATAGGCCAGCCACACCAGGAGCGCTCCCAGGAAGGCGCCGATGAACTGGGCAAAGATATAAACCGGGACGTCACTCCAGGGGAACTTGCCTGAGACGGCCAGACCCAGCGTCACCGCCGGGTTCAGATGCGCCCCGCTGATACGCCCCACGGCGTACACCGCCACGGCCACGCCCAGCGCCCAGCCGGTCGTGATGACGATCCAGCCCCCGTTTTCTGCTTTTGTTCGCTTCAGTAAACACGCGGCCACTGCGCCATCACCGAAAAGAACCAGCAGCATCGTACCAATTACCTCTGCGGTGAACGGTTGCATAAGCCTCCTTCTCTATTTCGCCTCAGCTTGGATTTGGAATACCCGTTCGGCGCGGCCGGGTATGTTGCGCCCGCGCCGGGGCAACATCATAAATCAGGATTGGGATTTTGCTCTGGAGATTTGGCCCGCGGTTGTTTTTGAGAAGAGGCAGCCCTTTCAGCTTGTGGTCGGGGCTGGAAACCAGTGACGTGTGCGGTTGCACACGGAGCAGACGGAGAGCATGACGGGAACTTCGATGAGGACGCCGACGACGGTTGCCAAGGCCGCGCCCGAGGCGGGCCCGAACAGTGCGATCGCCGTGGCCACAGCCAGTTCGAAGAAATTGCTGGCGCCAATCAGTGCGCCCGGTGCCGCTACTGAATACTCAACCTTGAGAAGCCGCATCAGGCCGTAGGCGAGCGAGGAATTGAAGTAAACCTGGATGAGAATGGGAACGGCAATGAGGATCACGTGGAAGAACTTGCCAGTGATGTTGTCGGCCTGAAAAGCGAAAATCAGCACGAGTGTGGCCAGCAAAGCAAGAATGGTTACGGGCGCAGATTTTGGAAGTAGCGTTTGTTCGAACCACTCTCTCCCGTGATGGCGGATGAGCCATATTCGCAGGACGGTGCCGAGGCTGAGTGGGATCACAATAAACGTGATGACCGAATAGAGTAGGACAATGAAGGGGACGGAAAGCGAGGAAGCTCCGCTCACCAGGAGTCGGACGATCGGAGCAAAAAGGAAAAGCATGATCAGGTCGTTGACCGAGACTTGCACAAGGGTATACGCCGGATCGCCATCCGTGAGGTAACTCCAAACGAACACCATCGCCGTGCAGGGCGCGGCGGCGAGGATGATGCATCCCGCGATGTACTGGTCGGCGTCGGCTGCCCCAATCCAGGCCGCGAACACGTGCCGGAAGAAGATCCAGGCTACGAGCGCCATGGAGAATGGTTTGACCAGCCAGTTTACAAATAGGGTAACGAGAAGTCCTCGGGGCCTTTTGCCCACGTTGCGGATGGAGGTGAAATCGACCTTCATCATCATGGGGGTGATCATCAGCCAGATGAGGATGGCGATGGGGACGTTGATCTGGCTCCCTCGGCCAAATTCAAAACGTCGGAGTGTGTCCGTCAATCCGGGTACCAGCTTGCCGAGCAGAATGCCCGTGAGCATGCAGGCGCCGACCCAAAGACTCAGGTAGCGCTCAAAGTAGTTCAATTTTTTTTCCGTCATCTCGACAGTTGGCTGTTCCATTGAGATACACTCCCTTGCTTCCTTTCACATAGGGACGCCGAAGAGATGGATGAGTGACAGGTAGATTCCCACGAGGATGAAAATCGCCCCGGTCGCGCGGCGCGCCCACTTTTCGATTTGCGCCAGCTTGTTAAGGGCTTTGCCCACCCATTGCGCGCCGAAGCCGATAAGCAAAGCGAAAACAAACACCGGCAGGCCGGTGCCGATGCCGTATAGCGCGGGCAGTGTTACACTCGACCTGGCATCAACGGCCAGCGGAATCAGGCTGCCGAAAAACAGCGCTGCCGAGACCGGGCAGAACGCCAGCGCAAAGATTATCCCCAGCGGCAGGCTCCCCCACACACCCGCCGACTCCGCCCAATGCTGGAGCCTCTCTCCTCCGACCGAAGTCGAAAAGCGGAGCGGGATCACGTCCAGCAGGATAAGCCCCACAACGAGGAGCAGCGGGCCCAGGGCCTTGTTCATGTACGCCTGAAGGAACATCGCCACTTCCGGAATGGAAAGCAGACTGGCTACGAGCAGGGCGCCGAGGATGAGATAGGTCAGCGTCCGGCCCACAGTATAAAGAACGGCGGTGGCCAGCACACGGCGAGCACTCCCTAGGTCGCGGGAGATAAACGAGATTGCCACAATGTTCGTCGCCAGCGGGCAAGGACTGATAGACGTAAGAATTCCGAGCCACAGCGCCGACGCAAGGCCGATCAGCAATCCCTCGCTCATGAAGC
>Ga0315281_10001866_pt1 | contig 31305 bp, 36 predicted proteins | sample YL17G07_0_MG_FD_204540 | JGI IMG/M metagenome (GOLD analysis project Ga0315281, IMG submission 204540) | Sediment microbial communities from Yellowstone Lake, YNP, Wyoming, USA - YL17G07_0 | ecosystem: Environmental > Aquatic > Freshwater > Lake > Sediment | place: USA: Wyoming | collected...
GGAGGGTCGTCTTGGAGATTCTCAACGTCTCACCGCTCCCCTTGGCCTTGCATCCTGGAATTGCGATATGCCAAGTGATAATCGAGGAAGCAATTGGGGCTACCTCGTACAGAGGGGCTTTTTCCGGACAAGTAGCGCCTTAGACCGACTGCGCGCTTTCGTGCGTGTGCTATCGATGGTGCGGGCGGTCAAACTTGAACCGTAGTTTTGTTTGTGTGGGTCTGGTGGTGTCAGCGGTCAAATTTGCACTATCGCTCTCTTGAAAGCGATCATCATGCCACAGTGCAAAATGCTGGGTAGTGACGAGAATGGAAGTCTGTTCGTGTAGGCGATTTGCTCTGCACCTACTCTAGAAGGCTAGTTGGGTTTCCGTGCGCTGACATAGGCTACTTTCCAGTCGAAGATAAAGCGCCCTTTGCGAAGGAAAGGCTTCAATCCTCTTCTTAGCTCATCCAACATTATTCGCCGCTTGGCTCGTGGTAATTCGCGGAGTTCACGCCTGAGAGCCGCTCTTTCCAGTCGCATAGCAAGAAACTCCTGTACCCCTCGTAACTGAATTCTGTACGTGCGGTACTTTGTCCGCGTTTCTGTGAATCCTGCTCGCTGCAATTCCATCACGACTTCATTGAGGTCTGAGTAGCGGCTGCCTGTGCTCTCGAAGGTTGCCATTGCGGTTCGCTCCTCCCGCAACTTCTTGGAGGGATGATTGGTTCTGTGCTGTTGTAGTATTCCTCCGAACACTCGATGAGCCTGCACATCCTTCAGATGCCAATCATTCAAAACGAATGTGCCTCCCTTCCGTAAGACGTGATAGGCCTCTGCTACTGCTGCGGGAAATGTTGTGTAGGCTATTCCACAGTTCGACAGGGCAACATCGAATAACTCATCGGGAAAGAGCATGTGGTCCGCATTCATTTCAAAGAACATCACATTCTTCACCCTAGACTTGTTCGCCGCGGACTCAGCGAATTTGATCATAGGTCGAGATCGATCCAAGGCGAGAACCAAGCCTCCCGGCCCGATATGCCTAGCAGCCTCTAGTGCAGCAAGGCCAGTACCAGTCCCAATATCAAGAACGATCTTGCCCCGTGAGAGTCGAGCATCAGAGACAAGATCTCGCGCAAACCTCCGGAAGATAGGCGCCCAGTGCCGGTTCCATGCCCGCACATCCCGATCCCAGAATCCCTGAACAATCCGATCCACTTGCCTGACATCAATCTCCGGTTCAGCGGCGACTGGAGTCTCGGTCACTTACCCTGACACCCATCCCATCGAATTGTGCGGTTACCATAATTAGCGCTACTCAAATCCTCACCAGCAAATCAGCATCTGCGAACTCTATTCCAAGTGATTAGATGAAACACATACTAGAACCCATGTCAGAACGGCACTAATTCTGGTTGCTTCGCCCCTTAGATGTCACATCGCCATACACCGATGCCGCACAGCCGACACGAACAGCCATAAATCGAACAGAGCCGCCGTTACATTGATGTCTTCTGTTCATGTTCAGTGTGCTGCCTATGCCAAGCTTTGTTGTTCATGAGCATTGGGCGACTCGCCACCATTTCGATTTCCGGCTTGAGATGGATGGAGTGCTGAAGTCTTGGGCTGTTCCCAAGGGACCGCCTGTAGATTCAGGCGTTAAGCGCCTAGCAGTCGCCGTTGAAGACCACGCATTAGAGTATGGTTCCTTCGAGGGAACGATACCTGAAGGAGAATACGGAGCGGGAAAGGTCTCGATCTGGGACAAGGGCGAGTACACGTTGCTCGAACGAACCCTACGCATGATGCGAATTGAACTTCACGGAAGCAAACTTACCGGGGAGTATGCGCTAATCTTCACGAGGGAACAACGCGGACAACAGCAATGGCTACTCCTCAAGAAGAAAACACCGAACCCATGATCGATCGATTTCATGGGGCTCGGCTACCCGATCTTCGTCCAGAGCTTCTTGAAATACTCCCGTGAGCTAACCGCGTCGCTGTGTGACGTGAAGACTTCGAAAGTTATTGTCCTATCGTAGTCGATGGCTTTCAGGTATCGCACAACTTTCTTGAAGTCAATCTTTCCTCGGCCGAGAGGGAGATGCTCGTCTTCTTCTCCATGGTTGTCGTGGATGTGGATGTGAACTAGCCTATCGGCGAATGTGTCGATGTACGACTTCACGCCTTCCATTCGGTTCTCGATGAACGCATGTCCCACGTCGAGATGAAACTTGAGCTCTGGAACGCCATGCATAACAGCCGAGAAATTCCTAAGGTTCCCGATCCCAACGCCCTCCGTTGGAATGTTCTCGAGCATCAACTGAACCTTCCTGCCCTTAGCGAACTTGGTAAGTTCACGCATCGCACTTGTGAAGTTCTGAAGGAAAACACTGGTTGACTGGTTCGTTGAGCCAACCTTCCCTAGCCTGCCGTAGAAATGAAAGTTCAGCAAATCCAGTCTGAGCTGGTGGGCTACGGTGATCATGTCTTTGGCCTCCTCAATCCACCCTTTACGCGCTTTCCGATGTGATGAGCCGAATTGCACCCAGTAGGCTGTATGCCCCAGCGCGTACATTCGATTCTCTGATAGAAGCCGCAGAATACGCCGTTTCTGCTTAGCCAAGATCTTCGGTGTCGCCATCGGCTCCTCAATGCCAATTTCCACATAATCGAACCCCAATCGCTTGAATCTCACGATCTCGTCTGGCACTGACTCCACCGGATCTGTCAACAGGCCGAATCTCGGCATTTTGTTACCCATGGACACGATCTTCTCTTTCAGTCAGCATGATTCACAATGGTGAGTTGTACTAGCTTTGGAGTTCCACTTTCATGACCGGGATGTTTTCTCGTTGGCAGAGTTCCTTGATACTGTGAACAATTAGGCTTCGCTCTTTTAGGAAATTCTGGGTTGCGACCTGAGCCCAGAGTTCTATTGTCATGGAGTCCTGGTCGAGGCCTTTAACGTAGAGTCGTATGTCGCTCGCCGCGTCCCCACTTCCAAGTAGTGAAGCTTCCATCTTACTTCTGAACTTGTCCAATGATACCCCGCGGTCAAGGGTCACGTTGAGGATTATGGGTCGGTTTTCGAACACCGTGAAGTTGCTTATGGGTACTGCGAGCATTACAGTGTTCGGGACCGAGATGGAAACGCCATCGTTGGTTACTATGCGGCTTCGTAGGAAGCTGATTTCTTCGAGTCTTCCTTCGATTGGGGCACCGGTAATGTTGACTCGGACATAGTCGCCTTTCCGAAAGGGCTTACTGATTAGAACCAGTGTTCCCGCGATCAGATTACCGATTGTTGCTTGGGCGGCGAAGCCGATAACTACGGCTGAAATGCCCAAGCTCACCAGATATCCGGAAAGATCTATTCCAAGCTTGGGCAAGGTGGCGAAAGCAATCGCGAACACCAGAACCACTGTAACTACCTTGCGTAGAGATGAAGCACCTGCGTGTCCGATGAATTGCCAAGTTGTTGCCTCGATCGTATGCCCGAGAACGAGAACGCCTATGAGCGCGATCAACGCCCAAGTTAACGTTAACGTGATTTCTGGATACGGAACCGAGATCCCGAAGACGGTTTGTAGGGTGTATAATGCGAAGTTGAAAGTGGCAAAGACTGCGACAATTGCCAGTACTACGCCTATGAGACCCACATGTACTCTTCTACGATCGTCAGGGCGCCCGTTCTTCTCAGTCAATGCTCTATCATGACCAGTCGAATTCTGAGAGCTTTCGCGCTAGTACGTTGTCGTATCTAATTAGCTGATATTAGTGCAGGATTGTTCCGCCATCCAGAACGATCGTCTGCCCATTGATGTAGGATGAATCATCGGAACAAAGGAACGCTATGCTTCTAGCAACCTCCTCCGGCTTACCGAGACGCCCAATCAAGTTCTCCTTCTCCGCTTCGCGCAATTCAGGCTCGGAGAGCTCGTGAATCCAAGTTGTCTCCACGTTCCCCAACGCGACCACGTTTACACGCACGTATGGTGCAAGTTCAAAGGCCAACGCCTTAGTCAGACCAATAATCCCAGCCTTCGCGACTGTGAACGCGAATCCTCTGTCGTGGCCGGCTAGGGCGGGGGTTGAGCTGACGTTTAGGATGGCGCCTTTCTTCTGTTTGAGCATGGGTGGGGCCACTGCGCGAGCGCAGAGGAAGGATCCGAAGAGGTCCACGTTGATGGGTTTGAAGAAATCCTCAGGCGTCAATTCGAGAAAGCGTTTGTTCCACTCTCCGGTGGCAGGGTAACCGGCCAGGTTCACCAGAACGTCCACCTTACCTAGCTGGTTGACGGTGTCCGTGACCATTCTCTGGACTTCTTGCGGAGCCTGAGTCACATTCGTGAAGTCAACCTTGGACAACATGACTTGGCGTCCCAGACTGCGAACCTTGTTTGCTAGAGCGTTTGCTTGGCTCTCCTTCGATCTGTACTGTAGGGTGATCTCGGCTCCTTCTTTTGCGAATTCAAGAGCGACCGCTGACCCAATGCCGCCGCTTGAGCCGGTTATGATGGCGACTTTGCCGGATAATCGTGCCATGGAGACTCAACTCATGGTTTGGTGTATTGGCTAATGTTCGTGGGCTCCCCACATTTGTTCATTGCACTGAAGGGAGTTTTCATGCCTCAAAAGGTAAATCTAACGCGCATACACAAGATATTGTGTTGGCGGAGTGACATCCCTCGGCAACAGTCGAGCACCTCGTTCGGCAAACCGAACGCACACCAGTCCTAATCTACGAGCGGGTAAAGACAGGCCAGTACCTGCATTTCTTCAAGCGATACAAGCGCCAACTACGATTCCTAGGAAAACTGAACGTTCTCCGAGTAGTCCTTATCGGATCAGGCGGTTACTGGTTGCTGATGGGAACAAAATATGGGCACTCAATGTACGAGGGGTTATCGCAAATACTCGAAACAGCAAGGCTCGACGACAAGGGCTACAACGTGATTAACTGGTTCTACGGCAAGGGCCGTCTCATAATCTACATAACTCGAAAATAACCCTCGCCATCAGTTCGCGCCCTCACATGAGGGACATGCCTCTACTCGAAAAATCTAATCAGCCAATTCCTACGAGCAATTTCCATCCATCTCACATGGTTGCCATGGTTTCATCTGGTAAAGACTTTAAAGTGATGATGGGGTAAGGTCGAGAGGGTTTCATGGCAGAGGAAAAGACGGAAGCAAGCGAAGATTTTGACGACGAATATTTGCCAGCTTGCTGCCGAAATAAACGACCGCATAGTCACCCAGTATAAGCGTCATCTCTGAAACTGGGTCTGAGTTGTAGGGGACTCTCCCTCTCGACGGTCCCTCAAACCTTCCATGTCCCCGGTCAAGCGGGGATATTCAGCGTGTAGATCAGGTTCGCATTGGGAAGTTTCACGATCTTCAATCGCATCTTCATTCCAATCCTGATCTGACTTTCCGGGATCTGTTTGTCGATCCAAGCAAACGCTTTCGGTCCCTCCTTGAGTTCCGCGAGGCCGAGGAAGTATGGCGCTTGCTCCTTGAACGCGTCGGCAACGAGTTCCCGACTTGAAGAGTCAGCCAACTTATCGAACTTAGTCTGACCGATACTACTATACCAACGCGCATAGGCTCCACCGTGCGTTCTGAGACAGCGGTCGAAGAGCTAATTTATTGATTTATCCTCAAAAGTTAACAGTAGCCTAATCTATGTTGGATCGGAAGTCCGGATTCGGAGCCCCTTGATAGTCAGTGAAGATTCAGCAAAGCAACGTATACTTTCAGCTATGTCTGATGAGTATTCGAGGAAGATACTCACGGCTACCATCGAAGACCCTATGAGTGCCCTTGAGTTGAGCAGGAAATACGAGATACCGATAACCACTGTCTACCGTAGAATCGAGGAGCTAGTTGAAGCGGGCCTTCTGGCCGCGGTCAAATCCGGTCGCACGACTGATGGTAAATGGTACGATCTGTATAGGAGCCTTCTGAAAAGAATAGATGTGAGTTTCGAAAAGGGCGATGTCAGCATAGAGGTTATTGTGAATGAGCATGTGGCGGACAAATTCACGCGAATGTGGACATCAATACCAACTGTATAGGAGATGGCAATGATTCAGCTTACTGCCTTAGATTGGTTGACCACCATACCCAAAGTCATAGCCCTAGTCCTCGGGATTTACATTGTGCGCCTCGCCTACAAGGGCCACAGAAGGAACAGAAGCAAGCCTTTGCTTTGGGTAGCCATAGGTTTCGCTCTGATCACCGTGGGCGCGGTTTCGGAGGGACTCTTGTACCTATTTGGCTTTGCACCACTAATAATCGCCACAGGAACTGGAACGTCGGTGACTGCTGTAGGTTTCCTAGCAATCATCTACTCAATTCACACTGCAAAATGAACCACGCACCGAGACTCAGTCTCGGAGACCGCCAAACACGACGGCAACGGGAAATGAGTGAAGAAAGGGGCTTAATGCTGGAGATTCAACGCGTCGGGCCCATGTCCGCGCTATTCTTCGCCGGCCAACTCTGTGTTTACGCAGATGCATTCGTCTTGATAATGTCCGCAATCCGGACACTTAGGTCGACTCGGTAATGCTTCGATCTTCGGACTGCGAATCAGAGCCTGAATCTCGTGCGGCATGTTCGGCTCGTAGAAGATCTGAAGAACCCAACGGGTCAGATCTTTCTCAGTCACTATCCCTACAAGTTTACCGTCTTCAGTGATCGGAAGACGTCGGACACCAACTTTCAGCATAACCTCGAACGCTCTCCATACCTCCAAATCCGATGACACTGTCTGAAGTGGCCTTGACATGAGACTCCTAGCAGGGAGCCTGAGCATACTGTCGCCTCGGAGAGCGGTTCTGGTTATGTCACGCTCCGTTATTATTCCAACAGGCTTCTCCTTGTCCATCACGACGACACTTCCAATGTCATATTTGATCATCAGGCGTAGCGCCTCCTCAACTCGTTCACTGATATTGATTGTGATAACGTTGCGCGTCATGATTTCTGAAACGAGGCTGTGTTCAGGCTTGATCATCGAAACCATGGCAACTAGCCATGTGAGGCTATAATAGAAGCATCAGCAGTTTTCACTTATGAGAACAAATATGCAGCACAGCTACTCATGCAGAACTCGTTTATCTGAGTTCATGACTGTTAATCATACTTCTCCCTCTTAACTAGCAGTTGAGAAGCACGGAAAAAGTGGGATGACTTTGGTCGAACCCTGGAGAAACGACCCGCTCGCCGAAGTCATGACTGGAAACGTCATTCCAATCCATTTCGATTCAACCCTGTACGACGCGCAAGACATGATGACGAAATCCAAGCTAACGCGGATGGTTGTTACAGATCGGTCAGGAAAACTGCGCGGCATCATTACACGTCGAGATGTAGTAAGATTTCTCTACACCGAAAAGACCGAGAGAGCTCTGGATGCGATGCTGGTCAGAGAGGCAATGTCAACACCGGTCATCACACTTCGACCTACCGATACCCTATCCGAGGCGGCGCGAACTATGAATAAGAAGGGAATCAGCTCAGTGGTCGTCACCGACGATGAGGGACAAATCCTGGGGATCGTAACGAAGACAGACCTTTGCTTCCACTTTAGTCTCTTCACCTCGAAGGAGAAAGTCAAGGACTACATGACTCGAAAGGTGTACACTGTCCGTCCGACACACTCAATCTTCTTTGCCGTTTCTCTCCTTGCAAGGCAGGGAGTCTCACGCATCCCCGTCGTTGATGAAGGGATACGGGGGATCATAACACTCTCAGATATTGTGAAAAGCGCGCCGATCATGCGACCGGATCTAGCTCATGGAAAAACTGGAGGGCGAACGTATCAAGGTTTCATCACCCCAACCGCGAAGCTCACAGCCTTAACGGCCTCCGATCTCATGACTCCTAATCCCACCTCAATAAGCCCAGATGATCTACTTTCCCGCGCTGCCGAGATTATGATCGAACGTGGAATTAGTGGTCTTCCGGTGACCGCTGGTAAAGGCAAACTCCGCGGGATAGTGACGAAAACTGATATTGTGCGGGCTATCGCTGCTGCCTGATTACGACGTTGCAGTTCTCAGGAACGATCTTTGAATATTCAATTCAATAGTGTGAACTCTGATTAGGCATTCGCGAGTACGTGAGTAGTCTCCTTTGAGCCTAAGCCTTTATCAATATCTGGCGAAACCGGCGATCTTCCTAACATCACCTGAGACTGCCCACACAATAGCGAGATGGTTCTTCAAACGCTCATGGGCATGGAATCTGGTACGCAGCCGCTTTTGTGTTGACGACGAGCGACTGCGAGTAACCGTTGGTCATCTAAGTCTACCTAACCCTGTTGGACTCGCGGCAGGATTTGACAAGAATTGCGAGTTGAGTGAGGCGCTATTCTGCATGGGCTTCGGCTACCTGACGCTTGGAACGGTCACACTGAACCCTCGAGATGGAAACCCGAAGCCCAGAATATGGCGCTATCCCGGAAAGTCCATCGTTAATTCAATGGGACTACCAAACCAAGGAGCCAAACGAATTGCTGGGAACCTTTCAAAACACAGAGGCAATGAGAGGCTAGTAGTACTGAGCATATCTGGGCTCAGTATAGAGGAATTTGTGGAGTGCTACCGCCAAATCCAACCCCTAGTCGATGGAATTGAGCTGAACATCAGCACGCCCAATACTGTAGGCGTGAGGATCTTCCAACAACCTCCAGTATTCAAGAAACTTCTCGGATTGATCACGGAAGCTAGAACTCCAGGCAAACCCGTCTGGGTGAAGATCCCACCTTACTTCACCGAGAAGGAAAGAGAGAACGTGTTAGATTTGGTGGAACTATGCATAAGAAACTCTGTGGACGGTATTACGGCAATTAACACGAAGATGGTACAAGAACCGCGTGCAAGCATTGGAACAGGCGGGTTAAGTGGCCCGCTGATTTTCGAGGACATGCTCAGAATCGCTGCCGACATCTACAAGCATACTGGCGGAAGAATCCCAATCAATGCCTGCGGCGGCATATCCTCTGGCCTAAACGCCTGGCGAGCATTCGAAGTAGGCGCATCTTCAGTCCAGATCTATACGGCTTTCATCTATGAGGGCCCAGGAATAGTAGCGAGGATTAACCGAGAACTTCTCGAAATGCTTGAGAAATCCAAGATAGGATCGCTACAGGAACTTGCAGGATCCGCTATGCGTTAAGGCTGAAGAGCCTTCTCGTCTGACAGCCTTGAATGAATGCGCGTGATCGTCTTCATCTACAACTCACTTACGGGTTGTCTGTCTGTTTTCAGCAGCGCATTTCCTGCTCTCAATTGAGTTTCAGCTGAAGGAGTTATTAGCAATGAAAAACGAAGAATTCACTGAACTTGAACCCAAAGGCAGATGATGCTATTGCCGACTTCTCAGACAACACAAATTGCCGAAAAGTACGCTTCAGAATTCATAAGAGATCTCCGGATGGGCAATGAGGTTGAACAGAAATGCGAATGGACATGCCTCCTCTGGTCAAAGGATCATTGGGCCTCTGAAGCACGCAAGTCCCAGATCACTCTACAACAAACTAAGGAACACCTCACAGACTCCGACGAGAAATCAAGAACTATCAAAACACTCTTTGTAAATTCCCAATTCCTGAACACCGTAGCTCAAGTATACTCAAAACTCTTCGACAGCAGTGAACAATCTTGTTCAGTGAAAGTTTTCGTGAATTGCCCATTCATGGGACAACGCCAGGATCTCCTTACTCGGGGTTCACTTGCAAGTGTGTTTGTTACTATTCTTCACAAGGCAACACTCTATGCGATGCTTGATAGGCATCCTATCGATAGCGGCCTCTTGGACGAGGAGTATAGCGATGTCTACGGGATCGATCTCACAAGTTACCAAGACTTGGAGAAATCTCTGATCGATGGTCGATTTTCCAAATTGTTCGATGCAGTCACAAAACGAGCTTCAGAACTGGCGGGGCTAGAGTCGAAACCACTTTAACAAGAACTGCAATTGAACTGGAATCAGAGGAATTGTAATTGGCTCAAGGACCCATAGCAGCAGTTGTCATGCAGCTGAGCTTGAAGTACGTGAAAGCCAGCCTCCTATACCTTGTAGTAGGAGCCACATTGTTACTTCTCACGTTCACGCATATACTGCCATTCGAAATGACCGCCTTCTACTTCATGCAGCTTTACGGCTTTGTAGCCATGATGATCTTCGGTTTATCTTACCTCTTCGTACCATCATTCGCTCATGCATTTCTGCACAGTCTACGACTTGCGAAGTTACAGTTCTGGTTGATGAACATAGGAGTCATTGGACTATCGATTTCCTTCTCTGGATTATTGCCCTACGATCCGAACGTGAAGTTCCTAGTGATAGGATCTCTCGTCATCCAAGTCATCGCATTATACATGCATGCCTACAACCTCTGGCAGACTATGCTAGCTTGGAAAGGTTCTCCAGGCGAGAAAATGGCACGCGGCGCTGCCAAGTCTTAAGCGAGCGATTGTCGCTAAGGAATTATAGCTCTTCTCACGCGAAGTAAGCGTGAAGGCACATGTTAAAGCGTCTAGATGGACTCCTTGAAAAGGGGTTCTTGGGTGCGCTGGGGGTACTGGGGATTGTCGTATTATCTCTTCTAGCTGTTTTCAGTTTCACTGCGAACTCATCTCAGACCGTTGACACGGGTCTGGGCTTATTCGTTGGAGCGACGATCCTTCTAGTCGTAGGCTACATGGTAGGAGTCATTGTACTGGCTTTCCTAGCGGTCTTCTTTCTGACTAGACTCTGGCGCAAGAAGAGTTAGCAGCTAAAGCGACATGGACAATGAAAGTGTTCATATTGACCTTTTCGGGTTCTAGCCGAGCAATACTCTAGCCGTGAGATAACTAATGGTCGATGGTTGGTCGCCTCCCAAGAACGCCAAGATCTGGGGCCATCTGTTCAACGAAGTAGTTCGCGCCAATCACTGCATGATGTGTGGCGCTTGTGTCGCCTCATGTCCGATAAACGTTCTGAACGTAAATGTAAACGAAGAACCTGTGATCAAAGGACCTTGCGCCGCTTGTCAAGTCTGTTACTACAGTTGCCCAAGGTTGGAACTGCCACTCGACGAAATCGAACAATACCTGTTCGGCCGCACTCGCAAACCTGAGGAAGAATCCCTCGGCATTCACCGGAACATATACTCGGCACGAGCTTTAGACGAGGGAATCTGGCATGCCGGCCAAGACGGAGGAACAGTCATCGCGTTGATGACTCACGCTCTGCAGATCGGCATGATCGATTGTTTTGCTACCACTGACTTCACCCAATCAAACTCGGTCTTCGTCCTTGGCAGTGGAATGCCTCTCAAAACCGTGCCCGTCGTGGGTGGGACAGCTGCCGACCTACTGCGAACTGCCGGGTCAAAGTACACACATGGCGGCGTCCTAGGTGTTCTTTCCGACGCCGCCACTTCCTATCCTAACGGCAAAGTGGGGTTAGTAGCTTTACCTTGCGAACTCCAAGGACTCTGGAGGATGTACACATCGATGCAGGGCACAGTGAAGTTTGGAGGTTCATGGATTAGGGGTGGACGTCCCGTCCTCACAATTGGTCTATTCTGTTCGAAGGTTTACACGCATGACAAACTTGTGACCGAGTTCATTCAGAACAAGCACGGAATCGATCCGTCAAAGGTCACGAGGACTGTGGTCAAACGGAACCGGTTCAAAGTCTACGTTGGATCGGAAATGGTGCTTGATGTGAGCATCAAGGAGCTTGAACCCTACATGAGCCACCCCTGCGAGTATTGCATTGACTACGTGGCCGAACTTGCTGACATCTCGGTAGGAGCGATCGGTTCACAGGACGGATGGACTACCGTGATCGTGCGCTCGGAACTCGGCCAGAAACTATTCGACAGTGCGGTTAGAGCGAAGGCTATTGAAGCCGTACCAATCGAAACTGTCAAGCCCGGCCTCTCATTGGTCGTTAAGCTTTCCAACAAGAAGAAACGCGAACGCAACGCGTACTATCTGAGGCGGGGATTGCGCGAAGGATTCATGGAGCACCGCAAGCAAGATCTTCTCCAGATCTCCCCGACACCAGAAGCAAGCTAGACACCACCGTCCGGAGAAAAACTAGGTATGGCAGGAAACGTACCAGCTCTAATTGGTTTCACGCTTCTATTCGCAACCCTTGCCATAATCGCTCTTCACGCGCTCGAGTGGCTTTACATTGGAACTCTTCCGCGAACGGCCACCACGACGCCAGCATACTCCGAGAGGTTGCTGATCAAGATCCAGATCTTGAAGAGCGGACTTGGCGTTGAGACCTTCTACTACTTTCTACTTCTGATCGCGTTCATTGTCTTCTTTCCTGAAAGCATCGTTCTTCTGACCCTGATCGCGATCTTAGGAGTATTTCATCTTGTAGCTTTCCAAGCACTTCTGGGCAGAAAGCGAAATGATTGGTTGGGGAAATTGACGAACCGTAGAGTTGCGGGTGTCCTTCTGTTCGAAGTCGTTGAAGGCCTTTGACTTCTACCCACTCATACACGGGGCGGTTTGACAGCCCTTTACGAGCTGTTGACTGCCACGCTCTTTATTCGAGTATAATGACTGACGGCTTGCATGCCATTCTCATTACCTATCCCGCTATCCTTGTATCCACCGAACGCCTCCCTTGCCACTTCGACGGCTTCATTCACGTCGTCTTTTGTTGCCCTTGGAACCCGTCCGATGATCTCTGCCGTCGCGGGATTTCTCAGTTCATGGGTTTCCGTCGAATGGCCTTCCGTCCATTTCCCTTTCAGAAAAAAACTGCAGCTCTGAACCTGTATGGTCAACCCTAATGGCCTCTCTATTGACCTTCACGGTTCGGGATGTTAGTTAAGCGCTTCTTTGAACAGCTACGTAAGTTTCTGGTTAGCCTGCGCTACTAATTCGGCTACCCCGCTCTCTTTGCAGAGTTCCGGTGGCAAGCCAGAAATGCATAGGAGGGCGGCGATTATGCTGCCTTCAGCGTCTATTGTCTTTCTGATTTCAGATTCAGCTTTCTTGAGCTCTGTTTCCGTCTGCCTGAAAGTATGACCGACGAAGATCTTCGGCGTAAATCCCGCCTCAATCTGCATGAATCTTCCGCCAACCAAGAGGAACGGGATCTGCTTCTCGGAGTTGTATTCCCGCACCAGCTTCTCTTCAGTCTTCAACAGTTTCTGAAGCGGTTTGAACTCACGATCTCTGATCTCGCGTGCTACGAATTCAACGTGCGGGCTAGTGTAAGTAGCTTCGATGAAATCGTACGTGGGCAAATTCAGGAAGGGCTCATCTCTCGCGGCACTGATCGTCTGTTTAAGTCCGCTCCACTGCCCAAACTTCTGGAGACCTCTGACTATTGCCCATCGCTCAGCAGCGCAATATGGACAATGCTCTGCACCCATGAAGAAAACGAAGAGCTTTCCCTCTCGCCTCATCGTGTCCTTTGAAACCTCGACGAACTTGCCGAGGACCCTGACACGCTTACTCATAGCTTGGCCGACCATCACCGCTTATGGCAGGTGACCATTTATCCCTAACTGTACCCTGCGACGCAAGATAAGAGACTTTGACTCTCTAAACTTTCACATATCAAAAACGCGTAAACCTGCCACCTAATGTGCGTAAATTGCAGATTTGAGGGCTCCCCAAGCTTGAAAAGCCGTCAAAGGCTTAGTTAGCTAGGTCACCGTCGATTCCACTGAACCCTTTGCTAGCGTTATTCAAGACTGAGAGATCGGTTTTCACTGACCTTGCGGAACTTGTTGAGCTGACAGATAGCCCTTTTACCGATTTTCGAGAAACATTTTCTTAATCACGTACTCTCTGGTCTATTGTGGACCGTAAGTTGTGTATGGGTTATGGCCAAGCTTTTTCGCGTGTGCGATCTAGGGGAGTTGCAGCCGGGCGACAAACTGGCGATTGCAATTGATTCCGAGAGCATTCTAGTCGGTAATATCGATGGAAAGATCTATGCAGTCTCAAATATCTGCACACATGAGTATGCTGAGCTAGTAAATGGGTTCCTGCTCGAGGACACGATCACTTGCCCTCTCCATCTTTCTCGGTTTAAGCTGGAAACGGGCGACGTTCTGAATCCGCCCGCCACGAAGCCGCTCAAAACATACAAGGTAGTTGTTCAGGAAGGTGGCGTCTATGTGGAAGTTTAGCGTATGCAATTACTTCGACTGTCATGGCATATAACCGTTCAAAGGAAACAAGTCCATTTGCTGCTCTAGTCGGCTTTTCCACGAGACTTGGAAAAGAGAAACTGTTGACTACACATCAGACTAGAGAAGCAGAAGTGCCCATTCCCGTCATAGCGAGATATCTAGATGCAGAGATTACGGCCACAATGACCGAGGAACATCAAGACATTTCGAAGGTTCTGCTGGAGATTACGAATGAGATCGCCGCACTCGAGCGGGAAAGCGATCATGCTTCCCTAGAAACAACCGGGAAGACTGTCGAAAAGCTGAATGCCTTGACACGAAAGCATTTCTCGCGAGAGGAGAATGTAGTCTTCTGGTTCGCGAGCCTTCGTCTCTCCGAGTCTGATTCAACTGAGATCGCGCGTAATATACAAAAGATTGAATCAGATCCGTAACTCCGCCCACTGATTTGTAGTGGGATTTTTCGATCGTGGTTACAGTGCGACACATTTACTTCTACGCAAGTGAGACACCTCCACGATCAATTCTTCAAGGGAGGACTTGCACTGCGAATAGCCGTCTTCGGTTCAGGTTTGATGGGCGCGACCATCGCTCGCGATCTGGTCAAGTCGAAGAAAGTAGAGAGTGTTGTTGTCTGCGATGTAGACCGGGACCGTTTGAAATCTTTAGCGCGAATAGAGCGTTCGCCTAAACTTTCAGTCAGGCTTCATGACGTTCGTCGTCGCTCGGAAACGGTCAAGCTTCTCAGAAAGTCCGACGTTGGTGTGGGAGCTCTTCCTCACGGGTTGAGTGAGTATGCTATTGAATCAACAGTTCAAGCAGGCGTGAATTTCGTTGACTTGATCTTCGGCTGGCGGTTCGAAGAGGGCAAGTTGAAGTCAGCGGCGCGGAAGAAGGGGATAACTATCATCCCCGCATGTGGCTTGGCACCGGGATTGACGAATATCCTTGCGAAAAGTGCTGCCGACCAGATGGATATAGTGGATGAAGTGCACATCAAAGTGGGCGGAATCCCAGAGCACCCGAAGCCTCCCCTCAACTATCGAATCGTTTTCTCATTCAGCGCAGTTCTCGAAGAATATTCGCGGAAGGCAAAGATAGTCAAGAATGGACGGATCACTGAAGTTGATTCGCTCACGGGACTTGAAACAGTCAAGTTTCCTCCGCCTATAGGGACATGCGAGTGCTTCTACACTGATGGATTATCGACACTCATACGAACACTCCGGAACGTCAAAGAGATGGATGAGAAGACAATCCGTTGGCCCGGTCACGTTGCCCAGATAAACACTCTGATAGAGTGTGGACTCCTAAAAGAGGAACCTGTAGCTTTTGATGGAATAACCATCTCACCAAGAGAATTTCTATTGAGAATCCTATCCGATCGACTGCGCTTAGGGAACGAGAAGGATTTGACCCTGCTACGAGTTGACGTGACTGGAAAGAAAAACGGTAAGACCACACACTGGAGATACGATATGATCGACCACTATGACAGTAGACAGAAGATAACATCAATGGCCCGCACCACCGCCTATCCATGCTCAATCACAGCGCAATTGCTCGGAGAAGACGAAATCCCCGTTAGAGGTCTCGTACCACCTGAATTGATTTTCAAGGGCGAATTACTGGAGAGATTCATGCACTATCTGGCAGCCAGAGGCCTCAAGATTACTCTGAGGAAGACAATGGGTGGTTAGAGATCCGCGGATCCTCTCATGACAATCATGGTTTCTAACATATGCAACCAACCAAAGCCACCGTATTGAGGCTGTTGATTTTCTTCCAACTATCAAAATCAGCACTGGTAACCATTAATCTGCCTTATATCAAAAAATGAGAATAATGGACATCAGGTTTGTAGCAAGAGTCGGATTTTGGTATTGGTGGGTCTAAAGGTCGTACCGAAGGTGGACATAGTCAGCGATGTCATGACAGGATGGGTAGTTTCCATTCCTCCTTCTGACTCATTGCTTCAAGCCAGAGACGTGATGACACATAATCGCGTCTCACAGCTTGTCGTTGTTGATCAGAAAAGTCGACCAATTGGGCTGATTTCCAAACGAGACATCGCACGATTTCTCTTAGAGGATTCTACGACGAGATCATTGCAGGAGATCAAGGTTTCAGAGGCCACATCAAAATCGATACCTACAGTGGCTCCGGACTCTCCAGTTTTCAATGCTGCAAGGATGTTCGACATTGAAAATCTCACGTATGCAGTTGTCACTGGAGAACCACCTCTCTCAGGGATCATAACTGAAACCGATCTATGCCACTATTATTCACAGAAGTGGCCGGGCAAATTCACAGTACAAGATTTCGCAGCAGGAGACTTCGTCTTCGCCAAGAGCACCTACCCAGTGGTCCATGTGGCACAAGCCATCGTCTATCGACAGCCAAGCGTGCCTGTGATAGATGAAGAACTTGTAGGCATTGTGACATTCTCGGATCTGTTGGCAATTAGAGAGAAAGTACCGGGAGCTCGGCATGGTCGCCTGTTCGGCTCCAAGAAAGAAAACGAAGGAGCATTGATTAGAGCAGGGGACCTGATGACACGTAACCCCCTCACAACATTAGCCGACGCCGATCTAGCTCAGGCCGCCCAAATCATCATAACAAAAGGCATCGGCAGTCTACCTGTCATCGACAATGAAAGAAAGGTAGTGGGTCTGCTAACCAAGCACGACATCGTGAAAGCTCTGGGAAGAATAAGCAGAAGCATGTCGACTGAAGAGTGAAACTTCGAGGAGGCCGTCTTACGAAGAGCCGCAGCAATTCACCCACTAGCAGACCAAGCCCTCAAGCTCTAGCCGAACACAAGAAACTTCACACACCAGGCTCCATGCTACGAGACGTGATTCTAGGCGGGCAGGACGGTATCGTCAACGTACTAGGCGTCGTTCTCGGTGTAGCTGCCGCATCTGGTGATCCACGAGTGATCATTGCTGCCGCCTTGGCTACAACCTTCGCAGAATCCTTGTCCATGGCAGCAGTAGCCTACACGTCAACCTTAGCGGACCGAGATTTCTACAACGGCCAAGTGGAACGCGAAAAGGATCACATACGTCGATTTGCTGCAATAGAGCGCGAGGAGATCAGACAGATCTACCTAGCGAAAGGATTCACGGGAAAACAGCTTGACGAAATTGTTGATGCAATAACCTCTGACGAAGAACGCTGGGTTGAAGTCATGTTAGCAGAAGAACTGAAAGTAGCGCCGGTAGAGGAGCGAGGCCTGCTGAAGACAGCTTTGATAGTAGGCGTTGCAGCGCTTGTAGGCTCTCTGATCCCTGCGGCCCCATTTTTCGGATTACCGCTACTATGGGCTATGTGGAGTTCAATCGCCTTGGCAGGCGCATCATTGTTCATAGTAGGTGCCTACAAAGCCACCGTAACCGTGGGTGTATGGTGGAGATCTGGCATACAGATGTTAGTCATAGGACTCGTGACCGCTTTGGTAAGCTACGGTATCGGCGCATTCGTAGTCCGCTAAACCCCGTTCTCATCTATCCTCTTTCGACCCGTCCTCCACGTTTAACTTGCTCATCCACCTGAATTACGAAGCAATCTTACGCCGGAACAAGTCTGAAAAATCGGGAACCCTAACACATGAACCTACTTGATTTCATAACAACCGTCGTAGTCGTGACGGCTTCGGGCGCCCTCGCACCAGGCCCCTTGTTCTTTGGCTTGCTCATGAACGGTTCTAGGGATGGAGCGCGGGCGGGCTTCTCGTGCGCGATCGGACATACTATCATAGAACTACCTCTAGTCCTCGCCCTGGCCCTAGGCCTGCTCGCAGCTGCAAGTCAACCATTGATCAAGACCGGGATTGGGCTGATAGGGGGCATTGGACTGATAGGATTTGGAATCCTGCAGATATATGAGACCCTTAAAGTCAGACAATACGGAAACCCCAGTCAAGCAACCAAGGTGCCTGCAAGTTCTCTAGTGCTCGGCCTCGCCCTAACCGGTCTCAATCCATACTTCATACTCTGGTGGTTGACCATTGGCTCCGTGCTCGTTGTTCAAGCCTTGGCTTTCGCCGCGATAATCGGCGTCCTGATCATGTACGCCGCGCATGTGTGGATGGATTATGCATTCCTTACCGCAATCGCTCATTTCGCGAAAAAAGGCAAGACCATTATCGGATCAAGATACTATAGAGTTGCACTCGTGGCTTTTGGAGTAGTTCTTGTTGGCTATGGCTTCATGTTCCTGATTAACGCGGTTGGACTCTGAAGATGGATTTTCTCATTGTTGGTTATCAAGGTGCTCAAGCAACTGCGGAAGATCGTTTATTGAAGTTAGCACGTAGTCGGGTTCGGCCTTTAGCAGAATCTCACCACTGAAAGGGCCAGTTGCCACAGCAACCGAGAACAGGCCTGCAGCCTTGGCTGCCATGATGTCCATCAGCCCATCTCCCACAAGTACTGAATCTTCAGCGCGTGCACCTATTCTCTCGAGAACCTTTCTCACTGGCTCGGCATCAGGTTTCATTTCCTCGCAATCATCTCGTGTTACCACGGCGTCAAAGAAATCATTCAGCTTGAGACGCTGAAGGGTTATCTCAGTTCCCGCTCGACCATTGTTGGTTACTAATCCGATCTTAAGATGCAACGCTCTGAGTTTGTTCAGAGTCTCAAGTGCACCGGGATAGAGCCTAACGTCCTGAGCTGCTTTAACCTCCATTTCTTGAACGTATGTGTAGAGTTTCCTTCGGATGTCACGGAATGTGTCTTTGTCGACGTTGTCTCTAAGTCGTTTGAGCATCAGATAGATGCTGACCTGCTCTGTCATGTCGGGCGTTCGGAGATTCAATTTCTCAAGATCCTGAAGGACCCGGCGACGCGCCGCCATGAAGTCGAGGTTGAATCGGGTTATCGTGCCATCCATGTCCATTACGATTGCTTTGACGTTCAAGCCCTTATCTTCCGTAGCTTACTTTACCAGCCACTCACAATCTAATGAATTTGCATAAAGGTTGAGGCGAGTTTCATGAGCTGGAAGGAAGTTGAATTGACGAAAGTGCACAGGCTGTTCTATCCTCAAGTCCCAGTGATTCTCACAGCGGAGTTTGAAGAACGCGTTGGCGGCATGCCAGCTATTTGGTGCATGCCTCTCTCCTTCAGTCCTCCACTTGTCGGCGTGGCAGTTTCTCCTGCGCATGAAACATACAAGATGATTCTTGGAGCGCGAGCGTTTGGACTCAACTGGTTAAGTTTCCCATATGCTGAGAAGATCGGCGAACTCGGTGAGATCTCCGGAGGCCGCTCTGACAATAAGCTTTCCGAGTTCGGATTCACTGCCATCAAAGGCGAGCATACCGCTCAACCCATTCTAACGGAAGCATCGGCAGTGATGGAATGCGTGCTTCGAGAGAGATACCGAACCGGCACACATGAGTTGATAATTGGTGAGGTAGTCAGAGCCGCCGCCACAGATGATTTCAAGGATTACTGGGATTTCTCCGTGTAGGATCCACTGCTTTATGCAGGTACCGTGACCGAGGGCGGGAGAAAGTGGATCTTCATGTCGCGCCGAGGAGCCGTTGTTAAGGTACCCTTCAAGCTTCAGACATGAGCGAAATTCTCCATGATTGTTCCTGCAAGTTCGATTCCTTTGAAGAAGTCATCGATGGCTTCGAACTCATTTGGTGCATGCGCATTCGAGAAAGGTGAAGCGCAACCTGCCCAAACGGAGTTGAGTCCCAGTCGCTTGGTAAACAGGTAATCAGGGCCCGACCCAGCGGCGTTAGGATAGACGACGGGTTCGTTCCTGAACACCTCTTTCGCGGCAGAGACTGCTGCTCTAGCGATCGGTGCATCGACAGAAGTCTTCGAAGGTTCCAAGCTTCCGAGTTTGGTAATTTCAAGGTCGTCGAAATGGTGTCTGCGTAGATGCGCCTTCAGCTTGTCAAACAATTCATCGGGGTTTTGATCGTATACGAGCCTGAAATCAACCTTTGCCATGGCTTTGCTGGGCAATACTGTTTTGGGGCCTTCGGCCACATACCCGGTGAGGAATCCACAGACAGTGCATGTTGGATCGAAGAGATAGTCACGCAGTGCGTCTGTGCCCTTTCTATCCAGAACGAATGCTTGTAGGCCCATCTCAGTCTTCTGTTTGTGTTCGTCGAACGGTATTCTCTTGAGTAGCTCCAGGTCGGCGGGAGTGGGTTTGTGGACCCTGTCGTACCAGCCATCGATCCTGATTTTCTCGTCGGGTCCTTTCAGTGTGTTCAGTGCCCATATGATGCGCCACGCTGGGTTCTGTGCCAGTGGAGCGCGTGATGAGTGAAGATCCACTTTCGCACCTTTGCAGCGGAGTTCGACGTAGAGTATGCCCTTCAAGCCTAACTCGATTGATGGCCTACCAGAATCGTCGATTCCGCCATCATAGCATATGACCGCGTCGGCGCTCAGTTTCGCCTTGTTTTCTTGCACAAGCTGAGGAAGATGTGGGCTTGAGATTTCCTCTTCTCCTTCAAACAGAAACTTGAGATTGATGGGCACGTCGCCCAGTGTCTCACGATATGCCTCAACGGTCTTCACAAGCGCCATAACATTGTTCTTACTGTCTGAAGCGCCGCGCGCAATCACTTTCCCATTCTTCAAGTCCGCGTCGAAAGGCTTTGATTTCCATTCTTCAAGAGGTTCAGGCGGCTGCACGTCGTAGTGTCCATAGAACAATAGCGTACGTTTCGACTTTTTGCTGTTCACTTTTCCAATGAGGACTGGGTGAGCTCCAGGAAGAGAGACTGTCTCTGTTTCGATGCCTGCATTAACCATGAATCTCTCGAGAAGCTTGGCACATTCACCAATCCCTAATCCCTGTGCGGAAACGCTGGGCTGTCTGAGTATGGTTCGAAAATCTTCTATTATCTTCTCACGATTTTCGGTTAGGTAGGCAGCTGCCTTGGGATCCATTCTGGTTACCAGTCTCGTGTAAAGGAGATGGGTGGTTGAAAACAGTTTCTAAGTCTGTGTGCCTCACAAGCTTTCTTGCAGTCGACGTGTTTTTGTAGCATTAGGCGCAAAGCACACACAGAGCCTAGTCTTCGTTCATCATATGAATTGACACACCGGTGTCGCGTGGAGGATACCCTTAATTTCCGGTTACGGCTGCGGCTTGCAGAGTGTTTGACAATGTCTCAATGCTGTGAATATGGTCCACCGTACTACCCGTACTACCAGTACTCACCTTACCAATACTACGGCTTGAGCTACGGCTATCCCTACTATGGCTACTGGTACCCCTCCTATGGACTCCCGTTGGGCTACACGTACACTTATCCAGCTCCACCGACCTTCTACGCCACCGTTGCGCCACAGTATCCTCGCGGAGAACACCGCGTAGGAAACTGTCTAATGATCTGCCAGTAATCCTAGCCCAACCCCTAACTTTTTCAAACTTCATATCACCGTCTCGAAAGACAGAAGTGTTCGGCACCGTTGACTCAGAGCGCAAGCACTGGATGTATAACTCACATTGATTCGCAAGGACCGCGATTCTACTGATATCCTGCTCCTGCTCGCCGCTATGGGTCTCAACTCGCTTCCTTTAGGTTACACATTCGTCGTCCTACCCATCTACCTGAGCGAACTCGGATTCTCCGGAGAGCTCATCGGCATAATTACAATGGCAGCGGCAATCTCGAACACGGTTATGATCGTGCCGTTTGCGATCGCGGCGGACAGGTACGGAAGGAAACCGTTTGTTGTGTGGGGCCTCTTGTCAGCGACAGTTGGATACGTACTTCTGGCATTCACGCGCGACCTGGGTTCGCTAATCATAGCAAGTGCGATCGCGGGAATTGGCTTGGCGGGTGGATTAAATGGTGCAATATGGGTGCCTGCGTGGACAGCACTCGTTGCAGAGAAGGCGTCCGCGGAGAAGCGAACGCGAGCATTTGCTTGGTCGCAGGGTGTCTGGACCATCGCCTTGACATCAGGCTCGGCGATGGGCATTCTACCCGGTCTCCTACAGTCAACTTTTCGAATACCGTACCTGACCTCTCATGAGTACGTGTTTCTGATTCTTGCTGGCCTTTCGATTCTGTCCGGTTTAGTTGTCCTGCCTCTAAGCGAGGTTGCTCCGCGTCATACCAGCACGAATCGATTATCGGCGAAGAGGTTGCTGCCTGAGGAATCGTTGACGCAGATTGCGAAATTCTCGCTTACGCTGGGTATGGTGGGTTTCGCTTCGGGTGTGGCAGTGCAACTGCTTTCGCTTTGGTTCAAGGGAATGTATGGAGTAAATGAGACGGCCCTCGGACCATGGTTTGCCGCTGCTGAGATCACTTCGATAATTGTTGTACCAATAATCCCAAGGTTGACTCGGACGTTGGGCAGCGCATCGAGCGTCCTTACCACTCAGGGAATCTCCGCATTGATTCTTGCGTCAATGATTACGGCTCCGGCGTATCAACTGGCTGGCGTTCTTTACATAGGAAGGAATTTTCTGATGAACATCTCATGGCCTGTACAGCAATCATACTTAATGGGCACCGTCAGCCCGAAGGAACGAGCGTCGGCATCAGCGATCTCATCGATGCTGTGGGGAATTGGAGCCTCAGCGGGCACGTTTCTTGCAGGCCTACTCCTTGGGGGAGGAACCTACCTTTCACTCTCGTTACCGATCCTCATTGGCAGTGGAGTGTACTTGGTGGCGGCAATCGTTTTCTTCCTGCTGTTTCGCGGGATTCCGCCGCCAGAAGAGAATTGACTGTAACCTTCAGGCGGGCGTCGGAGCCAACTTCTTGCCGTCCCAGTCGAAGCCTAACTCCTTCAGTTCTTGGAAGAACCATGAGAGGTTTCCTTTCGGTTCATGGAACCTCTGCAGAAGTTCCTTGATCACATGTCCGAGGAAAGACGCGAATAGTTCCTTGTCCTCATTGTACACGCGATTTAGGAAGAGCGAGAGCCTGTCAAGCTCATAATCGCCCATGACAACATCGGCATACACCTTCTCCCAGATCCCTTCCATGTTGAATTTGCGTACAGCCTCTCGCATGTAGGGGAACAGGTCTGTGAAGTACTCGCGCAGCATTCCTTGGGAGCGGAAGATTGCCTGCACGAGTTTACGGATTCGAATGTCAACTTCCGGGACGCCGCTCAACTATGATCTAACCCATTCGATTGAAGCTGAGGCATGTTTCATTCTTATGTATAAAGCTCCCTTAGACCATTTCTGATTCGATTCTCCACGTCACGCGGCTCCATAGGACCATGTTCCGTGATGATCTTCGTAACGTATTTGCTAGGGGTCAGATCGAAGACAGCCTCCACGATCCTGATTGGTTCACCGAGGAAATCGAATGTGTTGAACTTCGCAGTTTCACAAACGACGTAGAATGGAATCGAACGTGCATTCGACAGTTCGGCGATTGTTTTCGTTCCGATCTTGTTCACAATGGAACCATCCGCCATCACACTATCCGATCCAACTAGCACCAACTCCACAGCAGGCATGTCAGGCAACGATTTGATGTCTGGCACTAGTCGCACGTGAATTCTCTTGGAGGACAAAACCTTCGTAAGCTGTGCGCCTTCTCCGCCTGGTTGCGATTCCGTAACGTAGACTTGAAGCCTCTTTCCGGTCTGATGAGCAATTTCCAGCGCTTTACGAACTGTGCTGCTGTAACTGTGCGTGAGGACTCTGCAATTTTCCGGCATGAACGCGTTACAGTTCTTGCATGCCTCATCCAACGACCTCTTCGCACTTGAGATATGCTCGTCCGCCATCATTCGAACGAGCTGTCTGAAATCATCAACGGAAGATGAGTCGTATCTGCGCGAATCCAACCTATAGAGAACCCTTCCAACCAGATTTCTGAGAGTTGCCATGCTCGGCTGCGCATTTCGCAACTGGAAGGCTACCAGTAGGAGATCGCGGAATAGGTTGTCTGGACTTGTCGCATCAGAGAGCCTTGATGCTTCTTTCATGATCTCGATTGCTCGGGATCCAAGATAGTTTGCTCCATGTGTTCGATCTTGAGCGACCTCCTGCACTTGCCGAGTGATCTCTGACAGGGCTGGGGGTGTTGTTTGGAGATTCCAGCGTACTCTGTCAAATGCCTCTCTCAGCTTGGGCACTGTTTCATGCTCTCTCAGCGCATCCGGACGAACCCATTGAAACTCGCTATTCTCCCAATCCAAATGAACGGTTGGTTCGCTGCCTTCGAATAGAAATGGGTGAACGACCCAAACCACATCTACAGTCTCATCGTACGCTCTAAGGGGTTCACCCACTCTCACCAGCTTGACCTGCGCGGAGGTGAGGCCCGTTTCCTCTCCTATCTCAATCAACGCCCGTTGTGCAGGGTCTTCGTTTCCTTCTAGATATCCACTCACGGCGGCCCATTTGCCGCGATAACTACCAACCTTAGAACTACGTCGGAGTAGCAAAATCTTCCCGGAAACTTGGATGAAAGATGTTACTACATGCCTGTAGTCCAACCTGCGATTCCACGGAGGCCTATTTCTTGAGCGGATCAATTTGCGCATTGCTTGAGCTCAGGCGTGACCATAGCTTGGCTGCAGAGGCCTGTGAGAGCGTTTGAGCTTTTTCCTCGTCGTATGTTAGGAGACGTTTGTTTCTGACGATGAGTTTGCCGTTGACCATCACGTGTTCGACGTCGTCACCGTCAACCGTGTTAATCAGGTGACCGACCACGGTCTCAGCGTTTAGGGGGGTTGGGAGTGTGGAGGGTTTGATTATGATTATGTCGGCCCTCTTGCCGACCTCAATGGAGCCCAGCTCCTTATCCATGCCGTAGAGTTTAGCGCCGTTGATTGTGCTCATTTCGAGGATTGTGTAGGGGTCTATGGCGTTCGGATTTCGGTTTTGCAGTCGATGAACAAGGAATACGGCTCGCATGTTCTCAAACATGTCGAATATGTACCCGTCGTTGCCCAAACCAACGTTCACATGTTTCCCAAGCATCTTGGGGATCGGTGCGACTCCAACAGCGTTTAGCATGTTACTCATTGGATTATGAGCCACGCCAGTCTTTGTTCGGGCAATAATATCGATTTCATCGTCGGTGACGTTGACACAATGCGCCAAAATCACATCCGGTCCCAGCAGGCCAACATCCTCTAGCCGTTCCAGAGTCCTCTTTCCATAATTCTCTAGATTATGATGAACGTCTCCTAATCCCTCAGATGTATGGATCGTTACTGGGACGCGGTACTTAGTTGCGAGCGCCCTTACTTCCTTGATCAGATCGTCGGAGACTGTGAAAGACGCATGAATGCTGAAAAGGGGCTTCGCTTTCGAATCTGGGTTGGTATGCATTTTTTCCGCGAAACGGATGTTCTCCTTGATGCCTCTTGATCCTTCATCTTTCGTGTGTCGTTCCGTCGCCTCGAAGGCAATGAACCCCCGTATGCCGACCTCCTCAACTGCTCTGGCAATGTGATCCAGAACACCACTTATCGAGTTTGGACCTGAATAGGTGTCAGCGAACATTGTCACGCCTGATTTAGCGAACTCCAAAGACGAAACTAGGGCACTTGCATACGCATCCTCCACGGTGAGAGCCTCATCCACAGGCCACCAGACCCGTTGAAGGATCTGTGTGAAATCTGATGGAGGTTCAATCTTCAGAGCAGCACCTCGGAGCATGATACCGTAAAGGTGAGAGTGGCTGCACACGATCCCAGGCATCACGATACGACCTGAAGCATCCAAAACGTCAGCTTCAGAATACTTGCCTTCAAGCCTCGAACTCTTGTCTACCTCATGAATCCTACCATCCCTGACAACAACCGAATACCCCTCCAAGATATTCCGCTCAGAGTTCATCGTCACGATAACGCCGTTGTTCACCAAAAGATCATTCAAAGAGGAAAACCAATCCCATCTGGATATCATACAATAAGATAAGTTGTGTCCGCAATCCTAGTAAGCTTCAAACCTGAACGGTTCAGATTCCGCTGCCCGCACCATGAGACCCACACACACGCGAAAACAACGAGCTGACTGGAGCGGACAAAGCAAAGGATAATTCTCACGCAAACGAGACAGTTGCTCAGGAACCTATCTGAAAGAAGCGGAAAATGAGGTGAACTAGTTGTTAGTCAACATCGTTAGATGGCGTATCCCAAAGGAGAACAACGGTAAACAATTTGAGCTCTGGCGAGAAATGATGGATTACCAGAAGTCTCATCCGGAGAAGTTCTACTACACCAGATCTCGCTTCTTCACCTCGACTGAAGAAGGGTCATCTGAGGAAAAATGGATGTTCCTAGACGAGTATGAAGACCTTGAAGGCTACGACAAATGGATGAAGGCTGTGCGTGGAGACCCAGAACTAGTTAAACTCATGGACGAGTGGATGCCAAAGTGGGACCGTCTGATTGTTCCGAAGTCCAAAAAAGGAGAAGTCTGGACTGAACTTGAGAAGCTCAGAGTCGAGTTCAAGTAGCTGTATTCTAGGCGGGCAGGCTAGAATCTCGCCCTCTCTGTGTACAGTTCACCCTTGAAGGAGCCATCAACAATAAGGCGCCAGAAATCATACTGTTCATCATGGATTTCTAGGAATGTTTCATCTTCCTCTAGCGCCTTGTAGAACGCATCATACGCCTCTCGATCCGCATACTCTTCTACCCAAAGCCAATTTTCTTCAGACGATCCCGTCTCAACTGAAGAGCAGATCACGCATGACCGCAGCTGAGGGTATCTCTCTCGATTGGATCTCACGTGCGCTAAGATTGCGCGAAACATTTCTTCAAGTTTCTTACTGTTCGCTTCGGAAACACGCCACCGACCAATGTGTATGAGCAATCCCAAATCTCCTCCGCAAAAAAGGCTTGTCTGCCCCGTCATTTCACATTTCCGATTTCGCTCTCTGTGTGTGCCATCCTTGGTGCGAGCATCGTAATTTGAACCGTCGTTATTTTCGTGTGTGAAGAGATGAAAAGTCTCTAGTCCTGGTGTGAATCGTTTCTCTGTGGTTGGTAAGCCCGGAGACCCACTGACCCAGTAGCGGTCGGGTGTGTGAATGGGCAAACTTCTGGAGCGGCTCATTGAATGCGCCAAGCGCGCGAATAGGTGATTGCCGCGTTCAAGCCAACCAAAGAAGAATGGAGGTGAAGTAATGCCGATCTACGTTGGAATAGACGTTCACAAGAAATTCTGTCAGGCGGCTCTGATGGACGAGAACGGAAGCGTACTACGTGAGTTGAGGTTCGATAATACCTTGGAAGGAGCATCCAGCCTAGTCAGCCTTGCAAAATCCATCGACCCCCACGTGAGAGCTGTGGTGGAACCCTCAGCCAACTATTGGATCAGGGTTTACGATAAACTGGAAGACGAAGGCGTTGAGATCAAATTATCCAACCCATTGAGGACAAAGGTCATAGCTGAAACCCGCATCAAAACGGACCGGTTAGACGCTAAGACCCTGGCCTACCTGCTGAGAGGCGATCTTGTGGCTGAAAGCTACGTCCCAACCCGAAAGAATCGTGAACGACGAGCCCTTATCAGACATCGAGCCAGCCTAATGCGAATGCGCGTGGAAATCAAAAACCGCATACACGCCCTCCTAGACAAGTACGAACTCTCCTACACCTACACGGACCTCTTCGGTAAACAAGGCCTAGAATGGCTTCGAAGCCTTCAGCTCCAAACTGTAGACCAACAGATCCTACAATCCAACCTACAACTCCTAGATACGTTGAACGACCAAGTCCAGAACGCGGATCTCCAGATCGCGAAGGACGCCGTGAACGAGGAACAAGTCAAACTCCTCATGAGCATGCCAGGCGTCGATTACTACGCAGCCATGGTCCTACTATCAGAGATTGGAGACGTGAAACGTTTCCCAACCCCAGAGAAGCTTGCAAGCTGGGAAGGATTAGCTCCACAAGTGCATCAATCCGGCGAAACTCAATGGACAGGTCACATCAGCAGGAAAGGCAGCAAACGGGCACGTTGGATCCTAACCCAATGCGCCCAATCCGCAAGACAACACGACCTCAGAATGAGAGAATTCTACGGACGAATCGAACGAAAACATGGATCCAGTAAGGCTATAGTTGCAGTATCCCGCAAAATGCTAACCATCATGCATGTGATGCTGACCAGAAACGAACTATACCATGGAGAGAATCCTGAGCTGACGGAGCAAAAACATAAACGACTCGACACATTAGCTAACAGCGCTTGAGCGCCACGCAGAAGAACCATCCGCGGAGACGCACTCATAGTCTACAGACTTTTCATAGGTGGGTCTCATGGTGCGGGCAGCGGAATCTGAACCGTGCTTCTGTGCGTGTGCTTTGCTCTTATGATATTGAGGTTACGTTGATGTAGTTGCTTGGGCAGGCTGCGCCGTTCGAGGCTGTGTTGTAGCCTCGGTAGAGTTGTCCGGTTACATTGGCCCACGATCTTATGGAGGGATATGTTGACGGCAAATTGTGCAGAGTGTAGTACTGAGTAACCATTGTTGTCATGTAGCTTGGGCTGTTGACGTAGTTAGCCACTGGACCCACACAGGCGAAAACCACGTTGAAGGGTGGTGTAGTTTGGCATACACCCAGAACAGGGTGGACTCCACCCTACGTGAGATTGGATAGAAATCGCAGTACTCGATAATCAATATCAAGCTGAAAAAGTCCCGCGCGGGCACTCTCCTAGTGTTTGACCAACTGGGGAGCACCGAAAGAAGCCGCTGGATGGCTTAGAATAGGATGGCGGTCAACATACTGGAAACCTTTGAGGAGATATTTGGAAATGAGAAAGTAGAGGATACGAGACACATTTCCACCCAGTGGAATTTTCCAATCCATCCATAGCTCCTAGCCATGTTACGAGCAGTCAGCCTGAACGGCTCCAGTGACCCACGCAGGGATCTGCCGTATCCAAACTTCATAGGCAGAATGGTTAACGTTATGCAGATGCGCGAGACATTGAAGGCTAATACTGAGAGTAATCGATTACCAGGAGTCAACCTTAGCCAATAGCCCATCACGAAGTGGCGTACATTGGTAACGATCACGATAGAAAATGGAAAACTGCTGCATGCCGGCCGCCTTACTCGCTCCAATATTCTGGTTGAAGACGAGAAGATCAAATCCATCGGAAGGAAACGGTTTTCCCAAGTCGATACACGAATTGACGCTAAAGACAGGGTAATTCTGCCTGGGCTGGTTGACGGTCACGCCCACCTTCATGACCCAGCCTTCACGAATCGAGAAGACTTTGCAAGCGGGAGTGGCGCGGCTGCAGCTGGCGGCGTTACAGCAGTTGTCGAGATGGTTCTCTCTACGCCCGTTGATACGCCGGAGCGGGTGAAAGCTAAGATAGACGCTGGCGTGCAGAGGTCTCTGATCGACTTCTCTCTTCACGCTGGAATGATGAATCTCAGTAATCTGCCTAACATTGCCTCAATCGCAAGCCTAGGAGTACGTTCCTTTAAGACATTCACATGCAAACCCTACTATGTTGACGACCACACGCTGATGTCGCTAATGCTCGAGACAGCGGCACACGCTTCGATTCTCGATGTGCACGCCGAAGACGAGACCACAGCCGAATCCAACTACCAACGTCTAATCGCCAACCACAGAGTCGACCCAATGGCGCATTTGGAATGGAAACCAAACATCGCCGAAGAAAGAGCGGTACGGAAGGTTGTCGATTCAGCAGACAAGACCCACGGCCGCATCCACATATCCCACGTGTCAACCGCCGAAGGTGTTGAACTGGTTCGCAATGCGAAGAAGAGAAGAGTCAGGGTCACTGCCGAAACGTGCCCACATTACCTCACCCTAACACGAAAGGACATGAAGCAGCAGGGTCCGTACCTGAAGATGAATCCGTCACTCAAAGGACCACGAGACGTGAGTGCGCTCTGGAAGGGATTACGATCTGGAACAATTGATATTCTTACGTCCGAGCATGCACCAGGGGAACGCTCTGAGAAAGAGGTGGGGTGGCAGGATATCTGGAAAGCCTGGGGCGGTATCCCGGCTATCGAAACGATGCTTCCCCTCCTTCTAAGCGAAGGAGTGAACAAGGGTCGAATAGGTCTGGCTGATCTGCAACGAGTCTGCTGCACTAAGCCAGCGGAGATATTCGGCCTAACCCAAAGAAAAGGGCGCATCCAACCGGGTTGGGACGCGGATCTAGTGATTGTGGACTTGAAGATGAGAAAGAAGGTGCGTGCCGAAGAGCTTCATTACAAAGTCGGCTGGACACCGTATGAAGGCCGAACAGTGAAGGGGTGGCCAGTCCTTACGATGAGCAGAGGAAAAGTGATTTACGAAAATGGAGAAATACTAGGCCAACAGGGCCACGCGCAATTCCTGCCGATATCACTCTGAAGGATTGATGTCATGCTCTCACTAATCGTCCTAGCAGCCGGAAAATCCACTCGGATGCGCGGAAAGAACAAGCTTCTCGCCAAGGTCGAGGGCAAACCCATGATAAGGAAAGTCGTTGAGACGGCGCTCAACTCCAAGGTTGACGAAGTAATCGTAGTCCTAGGCTGGAAAGCAGACAAAGTAAGAGAAGTACTCTCGGACCTTCCATGCCGACTTACGGTGAACAAGAACTACGAGAGAGGCCAGAGCAACTCCATTAAGGTTGGACTCAAGGAAATCGGGCAAGCTACTCTCGCGGTGCTCATTCTTCCCGGCGACATAGCGATGATAGACACCAAATCAATCAACACCGTTCTGGACGCATTCAACCAATACAGTAACCCCATTGTAGTCGCGGCACATAACGGGCAGCCCGGTCACCCAATCCTACTTGCCAAACAGTTGTTCCCGGAGATCGAAGGGATCAATGAACAAACATTCGGGTTAAAGGCAGTAGTCCAACGGCATGAGAGTGAACTGCGACTCGTTGAGACTGGGTCGGAGAATACGCTGATAGACTTCGATACGCCAGAGGATCTGAAACGACTGTAGAGGCTTAGTGCGTAGCGTTCGTTACAGGCAGATCATTTGCTCTCGACGAGGACCAACTGAAACGTAACGTATCGGAACGCCAACCAATTCCTCCATCCGTTTCAGGTATGCTTGCGCTGCTGAAGGAAGGTCGTTCCATGATCTTGCTCCGGTTGTTGGGGACTTCCAGCCGCGCCACTCCTCATATATCGGTTGCACCTGACCTTGAGTCACT
>Ga0315281_10001867_pt1 | contig 31305 bp, 30 predicted proteins | sample YL17G07_0_MG_FD_204540 | JGI IMG/M metagenome (GOLD analysis project Ga0315281, IMG submission 204540) | Sediment microbial communities from Yellowstone Lake, YNP, Wyoming, USA - YL17G07_0 | ecosystem: Environmental > Aquatic > Freshwater > Lake > Sediment | place: USA: Wyoming | collected...
CCCAGAAAAGTCAAGGTGCATTTTGCTGTTTGCATTTTGCTGTTTGCTGAAAATTTATTGTGGCGTAATTTTTATGCCAATGTTATGGTAGGGGACGGCCTTGGAGCTGGCCTAAAATCTGGACAGTTTTCCGGCGGCTATAAGTGGATTTCAACCGGTTTTTCATGCCGCCAAGCCTCTCCTGCTAAACCTGAATATACCTCATCGGGGGTAAATCCGCCTGGCGGCCAGTGAGGGCGCTACCCGCAAATATTGCTGGGAGAGGAAAGCGCGAAGCGCCCTTGTAGACAAAAATACTGTTTATGTCCAACTTGGCTCGGAATCCGCATTTTCCAACTGCCCCGCAAAGGTTGGCGGGGCGAAGGACAGGCCGATCGTCAGCAGAATCCCCAATAGGGACAATGGCCTCATGTATGGCCTTCTCCTTGCGTTGCCGACGAGGTATGCTACTTTTTTATATAAGGCTTGTCCGACAGGCTGGAAAGCGCGTTGACGATTCCGGGGTTGCTCCAGTCGCCAGGCCCGATCAGATGGTGGATGACCATCCCGCTTTTGTCTATGATGTACGACTCCGGCACGCCCGTTATGCGGTACAGGGGCGACACTTTTTGCTGTTGGTCCAAAGCGACGGGGAGTGTCAGCTTGTTCTCCTTCATGAAGGCTTCCACCGTCTCCTTTTTCTCGTCAATGCTCATGGTGAGCATGACGAAATCCTTCCCACGCATAAGCTCGAAAAGCTTTTGCATGGATGGCATCTCCTCCTTGCACGGGGCGCACCATGTGGCCCAGATGTTGAGGAAAACGATCTTGCCGGCGTAATCGGAGAGCTTCACCTCTTTGCCATCAAGCGTTGGCAAGGTGAAATCGGGAGCCTTAAGCCCCTCCATAGGGGGCCTTTCCGAAGCTTTTTTACTATCCGCCTGCGGGGCCTGTTGCGACTGTGAGGCCTGTTGCGCCTGCTTGTCCATCAGGAGCAGGGGTTCCAGCTTGCTTTTTTCGATTTTCCAGAAGCCGGTGGCGATCAGCAACACCACCGTCAACGCGTAAAACGGCAACCAGCGATGCTTTTCTACTTCCAATCCGTCCGTCACGGGCATATCTATTTCCCCAGCTCAAGTCAGTGTAAAAGTTTATATGTTAACCAGCCTTCAATCAACCGGAATCGGGACGAAAACCGGAACTGCTGGATACTTTCGCAAAAGTCTCCATTGGAAATGGGTAAGCGCCATATTGTCACCTCTGGCCGTGATCCTGCGCATCACCGGGCTTGCCCTGGATATGGCGACGGGGAATTGTCGTTTCGAGGGATGTTACGGAGACTCTAAAGCTGGGCAAAAAAACAGGGACGCCTTTTAAAGACGTCCCTGGTAAAAAACATACGGTCAAACAGACGCAGGGTTATTTTGCGCCCTGCTTTACGATGTCGTCCATGATCTTGCCAGCGATCTTGTCGCCGCTTACATGGTACTCGCCCTTGTCTATTTTTTCCTTTATGGCGGATACCTTTTCCTTGCGGATGTCAGGAGTGTTGCGGACAACCGTTCCGGCTTTCGCAACGTCCCTGGCAAAGCTGGAGACGGCCACAGTCTCGGCTCCCTTGGCTGTATCAGCCTGCGGCGCAGTTTCGGCCTTCGCGCTACGCACGGGGGCGGCGGCCTGATCCTGCTTCTTGACGTCGTTAACCTTGGCCTGTTTAAAATTAGGGTCGGAGCCAAATATCTTCATGGCTTAACACCCTTTCCTTTCTCTATACCTACAAAATATGTTGCCTTATGAACCATTCCAGATGGCTCACCTCAGTCTCTAAGTTAACTATCGGAAACGCAGGATGAAACCTTTAACTAAATTTCAATCCTAACTATTTGAAAAATATATCGTCAACATTTTTTTAATATTACCTCTAACTTTCCGGTTAACAATTCCGCCTTCCGGCCTATTTTGAATGCAAATTCCCAGCCAACCCCAATCACCTCATGGAGTCCATAAGTTGCTGTTTACTCATTTCGTATTCCATTCTATCACGCCGGAATATTCCCAACGCGTCCTGGAACTGGTCTTCCTGAACCGGGTTCATGAAAAGGTGATGATCGTAGCCCAGTTCTATCAGGGCTATTGCCTTGTCCAGGAACAGCTGGCAATGCGGGCAGATGCTCCCGCAACAATAGGCGATGTCATCAACCGGTTTTCCGAGATATTCGGCGACTTTACGCATGACGGGATCATCAACAGGCTTTTCGCCAGATGTCTTGCGGCGCAGGTCGTTTTCTTTTTTTATTTCAGCGGAACGATCCAGCGCCTGATCCCGGAGCTTTTTGAAGATGTCGGCCATGCCGGTAGTTTACCTGAATTCCGACGTTGAAAAGAGATTCTTCGCTATCGCACAGAATGACAGCGACTTTGTGTCATTCTGAACGTAGCGTAGCGCAGTGAAGAATCGCGGAAAAAATTTAAAGAATCAGGAGCTATCGCTTCGCCGGGGTCGCCTGACCCCGGTGTGTCCCCCCTCCTCACTCCGCAGTCTCCAGCATCAGTTCCATGAACGCTCGGACGGAGCCGAACCGTTCGCGCCAGCCCTGCCCGGTTATCACGGCTTCGGCGGAGGTCTCGGACGTGAATTTGAATTTCATCCCGCGCTGGAACGCTTTTGTGACTAGCTTTTCGGGATTCACTTTCGTCGCCGTATCGAAAACCAGATAAAGCCTGTCGCGCACGATGTCGGCTTTCAACACGCGTAAACGCGCACAGAGCGTCTTTATACGCGCCATAGCCAGCAGTTTTTCCACCTCCTCCGGCAATGGGCCAAACCTGTCGGTCATCTCCTCGGCGGCGTCGTCCACCTGCTGGGGCGTCGCAAGGGAGTGGATACGGTTATAGAACTCCATCCGGGCGCCCAGCGTCGTTATGTACTCTTTCGGGATGCGCCCGGCGAAGGCCAGGTTGACCGCCGAATCGAACCGTTCCTCGACAATCTCGCCCTTAAGCTCGCGTATGGCGTCTTCGAGCATTTCGCAGTAGGTCTCGAACCCGACCGCGTCCATGTGGCCGGACTGCTCCGGCCCGACAAGGTTGCCCGCGCCGCGTATCTCCATGTCCCTTGCGGCAAGCTTGAAACCGCTTCCAAGCTCCGAAAGTTCCTCGATAGCTTTGAGCCTTTTACGCGCAAGGTCTGTGATGGACGACAAACCCGGCACAAGCAGGTACGCGAAAGCCCTGTGATGCGCCCTGCCGACCCTGCCGCGCAACTGGTACAACTGCGCCAGCCCCATGTGGTCGGCGCGGTTGATTATTATGGTGTTGGCAGAGGGTATGTCCAGCCCGGACTCGATGATGGTGGTGGCGATGAGTACGTCGAACTTTTTTTCCACAAAGTCCACCATCACCTGCTCAAGCTCTTCCTCGTCCATCTGCCCGTGGCCCACACCCACTTTGGCTTCTGGAACGATTTTGGCCAGATGCCTGGCCACGCTCATGATGGATTTGACTTTGTTGTGGACGAAAAAAATCTGCCCTCCCCTGTCCAACTCGCGCAGGATAGCCTCGCGGATGACGGTGTCGGAGAACTTTACGATGAACGTCTGCACGGCCTGCCTGTCCGCTGGTGGCGTTTCGATGACGGACAGATCGCGTATGCCCAGCATAGCCGTGTGAAGAGTGCGCGGGATGGGCGTGGCGGTGAGGGTCATCGTGTCCACCCCGGCGGAGAGGGTGCGGAGCTTTTCTTTGTGAACCACGCCAAACCTCTGTTCCTCGTCTACTATGACAAGCCCCAGTTTGGCGAACTTTACGTCCTTCTGCAAAAGGCGGTGAGTGCCGACAACGATGTCTACCTCGCCCCTCTCCAGCGCGGCGAGTATCTCCTTTTGCTCCTTGCGGGTTTTGAACCTGCTCAGCGACTCCACACGGACGGGAAAAGATTTGAACCGCTCTGCGAAGGTGTTGTGATGCTGTTGGGCCAGCAGGGTCGTCGGCACCAGGATGGCCGCCTGTTTACCGTCGAATACGGCCTTGAACGCGGCGCGCATCGCCACTTCGGTCTTGCCGTAGCCCACGTCGCCGCAGACGAGCCGGTCCATCGGTTTTTTGCGTTCCATGTCTGCGGACACATCGGCGATGGCCGATATCTGATCCTCCGTCTCCCGGTATTCAAACAAACCGGCGAACTCCTGGTGGAAATTGCCGTCGGTGGAATAGGCGAACCCCTCGGACAACTCGCGGGATGCGTGTATCTTCAGCAGGCGATCCGCCATGTCCATGACGGCTTTTTTTACGCGGGCGCGTGTCTTTATCCATGTCACCCCGCCCATGCGGTCCAACTGCGGCTTATGCTCGCCGCCGCCGCTCATATACTTTTTGAGAAGGTTGACGCTTGAGATGGGCAGGTAGAGCTTTTGCTGTTCGGCGTACTCTATCTCAAGATACTCATCCTGAGAGTCCCCCACGGTCATCTCCCGCGAGCCGATATACCTGCCGACGCCGTGCGCCTTGTGGACGACCAGGTCGCCGCGTTTCAAATCCTCCAGTCCGGGGCTGAACACCCTGCGGTGACTTTTCTGGCGCCGCCGTATCTTGACGACCTTGCCGAATATCTCGTCATCGGTTATCAACGCCCACTTGTCCGGTGGCAGGATGAACCCTTCCGGGATGGAGCCGACGGCGATGAAAAGGCTTCCTTCAAACAGCGATGTCTGCGGCTCCAGGATGTGTCCGGCAAGACGGCTTATTTCCTCCGGGCCTATACGGACGGAACCCATCTCCCTCTCGCGCAACATTTTGTCAATCCGTTCCGCGCCGCCGGGGGACTCCGCCGTTATCACAATCGAATAGCCGTTTGTGAGAAGGCCGGTGAGGTCTTTGACGAAATCGTCCACCCTGCCCCTGTACCGCTCCGGCGAACGGGCTGGCACGATAACATCGCCCTCCCCTTCACCAGTCAGCGCTAACTCGTTTAGACGCAGGATAGTTTTGTCGCCGATTGCGGCGGTTTCCAGCTGGCTCCGGCTCATGAACAGGCTTTCCACTTCAGGGGCGATGTCTTTTCTGCGGACGGCTTCGCCCCTGTCTTCATCCATGAGCTTGTAGAACGACTCGATATGAGCCTCCACCTGATCCGTCTCGTCGGCCATGAAGATAGTATCGTGCGGGAGATAATCCAAAAGCGTAGCGGGTTGCCGGAAAAACGCCGACATCAACCGCTCCATCCCCGAAAAAAACCCGCCATTTCGAACAGCGTCCAGAATGGCCGATACCCGCGCCGGCGCTATCTCCATCCCCTTTATCATGCTTTCGACATCGGGTATCAGCCGTTCGCCGGAGACGTGATAGAAAACCTCGCGGAACGGAAGGATCGTCACTTCATCAACGTGTTTGACGGAACGCTGTGTGTCGGAGTTGTACAGCCGTATGGACTCCACATCGTCGCCCATGAACTCGAACCGGATGGGATGATCCCCGTATCCGGCAAAGACATCCACCACCCCGCCCCGGATGGCGAATTCGCCCCTGTTCTCCACCATGTCCACACGCGCGTAACCGTGGGAGACCAGATGGGCGCAGAGAAGCTCGATGTCCATCCTGTCGCCCTTGTCAACGCGCAGGATGGATTTTTTCAACGCGTCCGGCGGAAGTGTTTTGCGGGCGAGAGCCTCCACGGTAGTGACGATGATGACGTTTCCGGGTTTTTTGATAAGGCGCGACAACGTGTGTAGGCGGGTTCCAGACACCTCCGGATGCGGCGACATCTCCTCATACGGCAGTATCTCCCACGGCGGGAAAAGTAAAAGCCGGTCCCCTCCGCCGGGCATGAAAAACCTGATGATTTCGCATAGTTCCTCGGCTCCGGCGGCTTTGTCCGTCACGAGGGTTATCGGACGGCCAAGCTTTTCGGAAAGGGCGGCGATGAACAGCCCCTTGGCCGATTTTGTAAGCCCGTTGCAGGTGAGGGGACGCGCCGGGCCGCCGGAGGCCGTCAGCCTTTGGAGAACCGTCCTGAGCGTGTAAAGCGAGGTCATGGGGAAAAGATATCAGTCATAGTCTGTGTGAAGCGGAGCCTAAACTTCCGGCGCGAAAGTTTCCAAAACCAGGCCGTCAATGACGGCATAGTGCCTGATATTGGCCGTAAGCAACGGAACATGGTAGAAAAGCGCTGTACTTCCGATCAATGCGTCCGCCATGTCAAGCGAATGGCTCAGGAAATGGCGTTCCACCAGTTGAACTGCCATGTTGGAAATTGCTTCGTTAACAGGAAGAACGGCGGCTTTCCATTTCACCAGCGTAACAGTCAACGTCGCAAGCTCGCGTTTGTCTCGCATTCCCTGAACCACTTCCATGTGAGTGACAGCGGAAATGGCGATGTTCTCAAGACCGTGCAGTACGACGCTGGCCTTTTCGTTGCCACGCATGTACCAGATGATGACATCAGTATCAACCAGCGTCAAAACCGGTTTTTCCTCAAAGAGCGGACATAGCCAGCCACGTCGGCAGATGCAGGGTTATCCTTCCAAACGCCGAACAATGGAAAATCCTCCGGCAATGCCCCGGAATCTTTTTCTCCAGCATTTCCGGATAATGATCCGGTTTCTTCCACGATAGCCACGGTGAAGGTTACGTTTGGCTGTGCGTCCAGCCTCTTTGCCCAATCTGGCGGTAAATCGCCGCTTTTTACATGTTCAAGGATCAGGTTTGCCATATTCAATCCGATGAGCTTATGGATGTGAATATTCTACATCGCGTGGCAGTCGAGATTCACTAAAATACGAGACCTTTGCATAAGTCCCGAAATTGTCATTGCGAGGGAGTCGAAGACGACCGAAGCAATCTGCATTTCGTTGATTGCGTTAGGTCGAGATTGCTTCACGGAGTTTACCCTGAGTCCATCGCAGGGCCGCAATGACAATCAAGCGCTTATTGCTGTCCGAGGTGTTCTTCACCTCGGACTCCCGGCGCAAGCTCCGTTATAAATAAAGACGGCGGGGCGAAGAACACCCCGCCGAGCGCAAGAACCGCCACCATCACCGCTCCACCGTGAACGCGAAACTCTTAAGATACGCGCCTTCCGGGAAAAAGATGGACACCGGATGGTCGTCGCTTTGCCGGAATGAGCCGATGGGATACAGCGTGACGCCAGCCTGCCGCGCGGCCCTGCGCAGGATGTGCGAGAAATCGTCCGTGGAAAGGGCCGCCGAGCAACTGGATGTGATAAATATCCCGCCATCCTTCGTAAGCCTCATGGCGGCGCGGTTTATGAAATGATACGCCTTCTTGCCGCCTTCGATATCCTTTGACGACTTGATTAGCGCTGGCGGATCCATTATCACAAGGTCGTATTCCGGCGCGATCTTGGCCCCAAGCCATTTGAAAGCGTCGGCTTTTTCCCAGGTCATCGCCGATTCGTCAACGCCGTTGAGCGCCGCAACTTCCCGGCCAGTTTCCATGGCCTGCGCCGAATCGTCCACGTTGTGGACGGATTTCGCCCCGCCAAGCATGGCGCAAACAGACGCGGACCCGGTGTATGAGAATAGGTTAAGAGCCGTCTTACCCCTGGAAAAACGCCGCAATAGGGCCAGCCGCAGGTCTTTTTGGTCGAGGAAAAAACCGGTCTTCTGCCCATTGAGCGGGTCGGCGAGAAACTTCACCCCGTTCTCGGCAAATTTGGCCAGGCCGGAATCAACGCCATAATGGATGCCCTTTGCGTCGCCAAGGCCTTCTTCCTTGCGGGACGGCAGGTCGCTTCTCTCCACAATCATGCGCGGCCCGAAAACACGCGCGATAGTCTCGATAATCTCTTCACGCTGTCTGTCCAGCCCGGCGGTGGCCAATTGAAACACCACGGTGTCCGCGTACCTGTCTATGACAAGGCCGGGTATCCCGTCCGACTCGCCAAAAACAGCGCGGTATCCTGTGGTGTCGGTCTTTGGCCCATACCCCATCAGCCGCCGCCGTCCGTCGGACATGCGGATGCTGTTTTCGAGCCACGCGCCGTCTATGACGGCCTGGCGCCGCTCGAACACGCGGATGGCTATGGATGACGATGCGCTGAAGGACCCTGTCGCGATGATGGAGCCGTCACTGCCTGCCACATGGACAAAATCGCCGCTGGCAAGAGCCGCAGGCTTATCGGCTATCGCGCCGGAGAATATCCACGGATGCCCGTGCAGTACGGAGCCATCCCTGCCCGGCTTAAGCGTGACGACCGGATACGCGCCTGACGATCCCGGAGACGCGTCACTCAAAAGGTAGCGGAACCGCCAGTTCCTTCTCTATCCTCTCGAACATCCTGTTTGTCACCATGAGGCTGGGCTTGGCCTTCTCCCATCTCTGGCTCTGAACAACCTCGACGAACGGCACGACCTTTATCTGCGTAACGTTGCCCCTGTCCAGCGCGCGGATAGTGTACTTATAGCGGAACTTGGTATCGCCCCCGACAAGCGGGGCAAGCGACAGGCCGCCTATATTCTTGCGTTCGTCCACTATCCAGCCTGTTATTATCACACCGCTAGACCTGTCCACCGTATCGAGCGGAGTGTCCAGCAACCCCTCGACGACGCGGTTCCACGCCACTCCGAAACGTATCGGATAATCCTTCTGCACGGAGTTGTTGTCGTAGATAACGGTGCGGACGGGTTTGGCTCCAGCGTCTATCACTGGCGCCAGCGAACCCTGCGCCCGTTCATCTATAACGTCGAAATACGGGCGTCCTGCGCCAGCCTGGGAGGATTCCTCCACCTTTACCACCTTGGGCCGTGAGAGGGCGGTCTTCACCGAATCATCGGACGCGATAGGGTTGACCCTCTCCGCCTCCAACCCCGGCGGGGTAATCTCGTTAGACTTGTCGGCCTGCCCCTTTTTCACCTGTTTAGGGCCGGTTTCGTCGTTTTTCCAGATCAGGGAATCCGCCATAGAAGCGCACCCGTTGATCAAAAGGCTAAAGGCTAGAAGCACTGTAATTAAGAAGGCCGGATGTTTTTTCATCATTTCCCATTTTGAATGCAATCCTAGAGTTTAAAAGCGTCGCCAAAGAAACGTCAAGAGATAAAAACTCGCCCACCATAACCTTACACCCTCCTCCAATATTATTTGTAGGGGCGCATCGCGATGCGCCCGTCGTAAAGAAGGGCGGTTCACGAACCGCCCCTAACATCGGAAAAGGAAGTGGCCGCGCTGGCCGCTTAATCATTTTATTACAATTTAAGAATCTCACTGAATCTTGAAGTATAATCTGGAAGAACAAAATTTGATCACATATTGAGATGGATTTGCGAGCCTGATGGAAAAAGAATACCTGGGCCGGTACCGCATCCGCGAACAGATAGGCAAAGGCGGAATGGCGACCATATACCGCGCCACCGACGAGCTTATCGGGCGGGACGTGGCCGTCAAGGTCACCGACACCTCGCAGGTCGGCAAGGACGTGACGGCGGAATCCGTCAACCTCCAGTTCTCCATGGAGATGCAGATATCCGGCCAGATGTCCCACCACAGCTTCGTTACCGTCTACGACGCTGGAATGGAAGGACAGTACTGCTATCTGGTGATGGAACTGCTGGAGGGAGTGTCGCTGGATCAGATAATCCACGGCACGGCAAAGCCTATGGACATGCGCCAGAAGCTGGACATACTCATACAGGTGGCGCGCGCCCTGCACTTTTCACATCAGCGCGGCGTGGTGCACAGGGACATAAAACCGTCCAACATAATGATCCTGCCCAACAACCTGGCCAAGGTCCTTGACCTCGGCGTGGCGCAGATTTCCGAGGGGTCGTCCATAAGGCTCACCGTAAAACCAGCGCCGGGTGTGGGTGGGACGCCGTACTACATGTCCCCGGAACAGGTCAACAAAGCGCCCATTGACGGGCGGAGCGACCTTTTTTCGCTGGCGGTCGTGGCTTACGAACTTCTGACGGGCAGGCGCCCATTCATGGCCGACAACCTTTTCGCCCTTTACGAGCGGATACTGCGCGGGAACCCCACTCCCATGCAAGACGTCAACCCGACGATACCAGACAGGGTGGCGGCCATCATATCGCTGTGCATGAACAAAGACGCCAGCCTGCGGCTCGCGTCTACCCTGGCTTTCGCCGACCAGCTCGACGAGATAATCAACGAAAGCTTCTTCGAAGGCGACGGGGCGCTTATATCGCAAGAGACATTGGCCATACTCAAAAAATACCGCGCCAGTTTCGCGTTCTTCTACGACCTGGACAACTCTCAGCTATACCGCCTCCTGCAAGTGTGCCAGGTCAAAAAATACAAGGCGGGCGAAGTGGTGTTCCAGGAGGGCGAGGTAGCGCGTGACATGTACCTTGTCATGTCGGGCCAGGTGCGCGTGTCCAGAGGGCCGTCGCCGGACAAATCCGTGACGATTCAACTGCTCAAACGCGGCGACATATTCGGCGAGATGGGCATCATAGACGGCGGCCCGCGTTCCGCCACGACCATAGCCGACATGGACAGCCAGACGCTTGCCATACACCAGGTCTCCATCCTGCGTTGCGACGCCAACACCGCCGGGAAGCTGTACAGGAACCTTGCGCAGATACTGTCGCAAAAACTGCGCGTGACGTCGGGCAAGCTTGTGGAGTTCGTGCGCCAGACGAATATCTGAAAGAGGTGGCGCGCACAGCCGCTTCGATCAGGACGCCAATCGTAAGCTTCGCCGGGGTCGCCCGACCCCGGTCTTCTCTTCGGACAAAGGAACCGTGGTCAGGCGACCACGGGGAAGCGGCAAAACCGGAAAGCCCCACACGCCGATGGTGTCAGATATTGGCCACGTCTTCGGCGCTCCGTTTCTTCACATGGGTGACGGCGGCCATCTTTATTTTGGCGGAAAGTATTTTCTGGACGGTTTCAATGCCTTGGTATAGCTTCAGGTCTTCCTTGTCCACAACGTCCACCGCCCCGATGTCCTGCGCCCGCAGTCGCATCTTGCTCCCCTTTTGCGCCACGGAGCTTACGATGATGACCGGCTTTGGATAATGCACCATCAGCTTTTTGAGGAACGAGACCCCGTCGAGCTTCGGCATGATTATGTCCAGCGTGATGACGTCTGGGTCCATCTCCAGTATCTTGGTCCTCGCGTCGAACGCGTCCTCGGCCTCGCCTACCACATGTATCTCCGGGTCTATCTCCAGGGCCTTGCGCAGGATGTTGCGGACCGTTGACGAGTCGTCCACAATCAGCACGCGGATCTTCCGCCCGACCAGGTCTTTCTTTTTGGCTTCAAGTTGCATAGTCAGCTCCGACTTCTGGATCATCCGCATCTCCACTTCGCCGGTGTGGTTGTCGAAGAATATCTTCCTTCCGCTGTCGCCGCCGGTCTGCCGTTCGGTAATCTTGATCTTGTATTTATTGAGTATCTCAAAGGCGACCTCGATGTTTCTTTTGCCGATGTCAAAACCTGTATTTAGGTGTCCCACCACGGCCCCGCCGCCATACACCATCGCGACGAGATTGGCGACGACAGGGTCTGCCTTGAGCATGGACTCAATCAGCTTTACCGTGGAGTAATCGCCGTATTTGCCCATCATGCTATCGTTGGCCCCTGTGGGAAGCATGTAATGGTTCATCCCGCCGTACTGTCCCTTCGTGTTGTACAGGCACACCGCCACGCACGAGCCTAGCAAAGTGGCTATCACGGAGGGCTGTTTTGTTATGGCTATCTCGCCCGGCAGGACGAATATTTTTTTCTTCTCCATCATCATCACTCTTGAAATTGTTTTATAACGCCTTCTACGCTCAGTATCAGGGCCATCCGCCGCCCATCCAGTATGGACACGCCGTCAAAGGCCGTGGGCTGACGGGTGGTTACAGTAAGCTGTTTATAGACTATCTGCCTCTGCCCCAGCATCTCATCCACCACAAGGCACACCCTTGTTCCCTTCGCTTCCGCAAGAACACACACACCATCCCATATGTTACAGCTTATGGGATTTATCCCAAACATCTGGCTGAGCCGCACGGCAGGGTACAACATCCCCCACCGGCTGATAACCTCTCCCCTGCCCTCCACAGTCGTAACCTCGTCACGGGCCGCCTTGAATGTCTCGCGCACGTTTTCCACCGGTATCAAAAACGCTTTCCCGCCGATGCCGAGCATAAGCCCCAGCTTTATGCTTGTCGTGTATGACAGCGGCAGGGAGATATCTATGGTGAGCCCTTTGCCGGGGTGGTTGGTCAGGCGGAACGAGCCGCCCATTTCCGACACGTTCGCCTGCAAAACATCAAGGCCCACGCCCCTGCCGGAGGTTTCCGTAACTTTTTCCGCCGTGGAGAACCCAGGCCGGAGCAAAATATTGAGCGCATCCTCGTCTGGCAACCGCGCCGCCGTGTCCTGGCTCATCATCCCTTTCTCAACTGCTTTTCTCTTGATGGCGGCCACGTCCACGCCCTTGCCGTCGTCGGATATTTTCATAAACAGCGAACTCTTATCGGAACACACGTCTATGGATATCAGGCCTTCGGGGGGTTTGCCCACCTTTTTCCGGTCTTCCGTGGTTTCCAGCCCATGATCGGAGCTGTTGCGGACGCAATGGAGAAGGATCATCTCTATCTTTTCGAGCAGGCTCTTATCCACCTCTGTCTCGCCTCCGGTGGTGGTGAGGCGTATCTCCTTGCCGGTGTTTTTGGCGATGCCTCTTGCGATGCTGGGAAGTTTTGACAAAGCCCGTTCCAGCGGGGCCTTTCTCACCTCGTAGAGGCTCTTCTGCATCAGGTTGGAAATCTCCGAGAACGCCTGGTTTGCGTTCTTCATGTCCGTGGAAAGGCCGTCGGTCTGGCTGGTTTCCAGCCTTCTTTGCAGGATGTTGTAAAGCTCGTTTATGGTGATAAGCTCGCCCATCTGATCCATGAACTCGTCAAGAAGCGTCTCCCGGACGCGGACGGTCTTGGCTTTCACCGCTGACGCTTTTCCTTCCACGGCTCCGGCTGGCGCGGCGCCTCCGGTCTTCTCCACCTTCTGCTCTGGTTTTATCTCGGTGAGTAGCGTGGCGTAATCATTAAAGGCGCCGGACAGGGTAGAGGCGAGCATGTCGTCCATCCCAAGCTCGTCCTGGAAAAAAATATCGAAGGTCTCTTTCATGTCCCGGAGTATCTTCTCCGCTACCGCATCGCCAGAGTGTTTTTCAATAAGGGTGTCCAGGTTCGTCGTGAAAACCTTAGGGGCGTTCTCTGGCTTCCCGCTGGCCATGGACTCGTCAAGCAACAGCTTGATGTCCGTGTACTCGCGGGTCACTTCCATCTCGCCTCTCAGCCATTTGGAACCGCTGACGACGACTGTCTTCCTTCTGTCAACCACCAGTTCTGGAACGACGCGGCTAATGATGTCGTATATATCCTTTGTGGGAGTCCCCTCTTCGAAAGAGCCATCCTCCCGCGCCTTGTTGAAATACTTCAACAGTTCTATCCGGAGCCGGTCGTGCCTTCCCTTTTCAGAACCGCCGGAGACCTTCTCTTCGATCCTCTCAAGGTATTCTTCCTCCGAGGGGATAAGTTCCACATCTATTCTGGCGGCCCGCATACGGTGGAATATGGACTTGAGGTGGTCTGCGCCCTCTAAAATGAAATGGATGATGTCGTGGTTGACCTCGATCTGCTTATCGCGCACAAGTCCCAGAAAGCTCTCGAAGTCGTGGCTGAATTCCTTGAGGCGCGTCAAATTGAAAAAAGACCCCATGCCTTTGAGGGAATGGACACCCCTGAAAATCTCATGGATTGGTTCCAGGTCGGCGGGATTGGACTCCAACTGTCTTGAGGCAGTCTCCACCATGACGACCATGTCCTCGGACTCTTCGAGGAAATCGTTAAAAAGCCCTTCGTCGGTTTTAGACTGGCTCATTCACTTCCCGTCATTTTAATTGGGCGCGTAAACCGTTACGTTTTGACAAGGTATAAAACAGAAATTCTACCATCTTTTCGGCCAATAATTTCCGCAAACCCGGAAACCGCGTTTTTGAAGTAAAATACAACTTTCGTTTGATGAATGGGTATGGATATGGATTCCACGATAAACAACATAATCGAGCTTCTAAAAAAAACCGGCGGCCGCCTTGAGCTTGACCGGATGTATCCTGACGAGAGGATCATGGATCGCGTCGCCGTCTCCGACAAGATTATCCGGTTCAAGGCGATCATCAAAATGGACGACGGGTCGGCGGGCATATTCCAGTGCTATCGCATCCAACACTCCGACGCGCTGGGGCCATACAAGGGCGGGACACGGCTTCATCCCGACGTGGACATGGATGAGGTCAAAGCCCTGGCCACCCTGATGACGCTCAAGACGGCGCTGGTGGACGTGCCGTTCGGCGGTGGAAAAGGTGGGATTGCAGTTGATCCCAAAAAGCTCTCCACCGGCGAGTTGGAGCGTCTCATCCGCAAGTACACGTTGAAGCTTCTCAACGACATCGGCCCAAACCTCGACATTCCCGCGCCCGACGTCAACACGGGCGAGCGCGAAATGGCCTGGATCTACGACGAATACCGCAAATACCGCGAGCTTGCGCGGGGCGTGGTCACTGGCAAGCCGGTGGAGCTTGGCGGATCGCTTGGCAGAAAATCCGCCACGGGCGCCGGGGTGGCGATGATCGCAGTGGAAGCCGCCCGCGACGCTGGCCTTGCCAAACAGTTCAGCGCGTCCATCGAGGGGTTTGGCAACGTGGGTATCCACACGGCGAGAAAACTTTACGATCTGGGCGTGAAAATCGTCGCGGTAAGCGACAGCGCAGGACTAGTGTCGGATCAGGGTGGGCTGGACATACCAGCGCTTATCCGGCACAAGGAGACCAGCGGCGGCGTAGGCGGATTCGGCGCGAAAACACTGCCCAAAGAGAAAATCGTCTCCATCCCCGCCGACGTGTTCATCCCTTGCGCGCTGGGCGACTGTGTGCGGCAAGACAACGCAAGCCGTGTCGCCGCCCGTCTCATCGTGGAAGGCGCCAACGCGCCCGTGTCGCTGGACGCGGAACCGGAGCTCGCCTCGCGCGGCGTGACAATTATCCCGGATATTCTGGCCAACGCAGGCGGGGTGATTGTCTCCTACTTCGAGTGGGTGCAGAACCGCGAAGGTTTTTACTGGGAAGAGGAACTGGTCAACGAACGGTTGATGGAGAAAATGGCGAAAGCCTACCAGAAGGTGAGAAAATATGGCATCGCCAACGGAGTCACCATGCGCGAAGCGGCCTACATGATCGCCGTGGAGAAGATAGCGCGGGCTGTTCATACGCGGGGGATACAGTAAGGGCGGGCCGACGGGGTTACTAAGGTCTTATCCACAAATATAATCGAGAGTCAATTTACGGATAAAACCTCAATCTATTAGCTGGCCAACTTCGACCCCCAACGCCATCGCCAACTTCACAAGAGTTCCTCTATGGGGCCTGGCTCCCGGTTTTTCCATCTGCGATAAAGCAGACTGGGTGATACCGGTTTTCTTTGCGACTTCCTTCTGGGTCATCCCCTTATGTTCGCGCCATGCCCGCGCCAACGGGACACCTTCCAGCGAAGACCTTTTAGCCACGGCCAGCGGTATGCGGGCGTTATCGCCAACCGCCTTCAAGAAATCGTCGTATGGAACCACAACGTATTCAGGAGCGCCGTCTGCGCCGTTGATAACCTGATATCTAATATGTTTTTTCATTTCTGATTTTCACCTCGGTGATTACGATGGCCTCGTTTTCCACGACGAAAAACACCCTGTAGCGGCCAACGCGGAGCCTGTAATCGTTCCTGTTTACAAGCGACTTTACACCCCGCACATCCGGCCAATTCCCAAGCTGTTCCATCGCTTCATATATGTCAGCAATAATTTTCCTATCGCTGATCTTGTCTATTTGCCGCTTCGCTTTGTTGGCGACCTCAACCCGCTTCATACTTATAATATAAGCTAAAAATAAGAAAATATCAAAGGAAAGATTTGATATTCCTGCCAGTATCGCGGCTCCGCTCTACGACAACGCCGGAGCCGGACAGAGGGGAGCGCCTGAAAAACTCCACCAGCGTGCCCTGTGGCGCTTTGAGTTTGCGGAACTCCTCGATGGACAGGATCACGGCGGTGTCCTTTCCCCTCACCGTTATAACCTGCGGCCCCTCGGTGGACGCCTTGGACACAACCTCGCTCAACCTGTTTTTTGCGGACTGCAACGGCCAACTCATGATGTTCACTCCTACTGCCCAGACTGTCTCGCTATAATGTAAATCTGCGAAGCCGCTTATTCAAGCGTTATGAAGACCGGGGTCAGGCGACCCCAGGGAAGCGGAGTTTGACCCCTTTATTGTAGCTATCCCCCCAAACCCCATCTCCCCTATCTCCTTCACGGTCATCGCCACCAGCTCGTCCATCTTCGCGGCCACAACGTCCGTAAGCTCCATCCCCCCAACAAGGCTTTTGGGTTTGACGCCGAGTATTATCGTTTTTTCCGGTGCGCTACCATCCAGCTCCGCCAGCGCAAGGCATTCGATCAACCCAACGTCGTGGATAGACATCTTCGTTGGGATGTTCAGCTCGAAGTCGTCAACGGTGTAGCGGTAAACGGAGCCTGGCTCCCCCGGCCCGTTTATGGCGTCCACGATGACAAGGTAATCCGCCTCGGAAATGTATGGCAACAGCCCAAGCCCCGTCGTGCCGCCGTCGTATATCTCCACGTTTGGGGGGAAGCGGTATTCGGCCTTAAGCCTCCACGCAACTTTCGGCCCCACGCCTTCGTCGGAAAGGAGTATGTTGCCGATACCAAGCACGATAATTTTTGGCGGTTCGTTCATTTGCTTCGCGCCTTTCGTTCTATCAGGTTATTGTAGAACTCTCGAAATGTCATCGCGAGGGAGCTTTTGGCGACCGTGGCGATCTAGAATCATTGATTATCGTCGGCGAGATCGCTTCGCTTCGCTCGCAATGACATCAAAGACCCCCCGTGATTATAAACTCATTCCCAAGATGGATTTGTACATGGCTCCCGAATTTGGGTAAAATCAATCCATGACACACAAACGCGCAATGGTTTTTTTCCGTCTCGCCTTGCTGTGGGTGGGCGTGGCTCTCGTTTCCACCTTCGTAGCGATTGCGGGCGGCAAGTCCGTTATGGCCATCACGGTCAACGGGGCGATCAACCCTGTCGTCGCAGAACATATCTCCAAATCCATCACGTCTGCGGAGGCTGACCCTTCCATCGAGGCCCTGGTCATCGAGATGGACACGCCCGGCGGGTTGGACACGTCCATGCGCCAGATCGTAAAGGACATCAGGAAATCGCAGGTTCCCGTCATCGTGTACGTCTCCCCCAGCGGTTCGCGTGCGGCTTCCGCCGGGGCGTTCATCGCATACGCGTCACATCTGGCGGCGATGGCGCCGGGAACCAACATAGGCGCGGCCTCGCCCGTTAACATGGGCGGCGAGGGGATGGACAAAACCATGAAACACAAAGTCACCAACGACGCCGCCGCGTACATCCGCAGTATGGCCGAGGCCACTGGCAGGAATCCCGACATCGGCGAGGCGATGGTCCGCAAAGGCTCTTCCATACCCGAAACGGAGGCGCTCAAGAATAACGTGGTCGAACTTATCGCCAAAGACTTCGCCGAGCTTCTCAACGCGGCGGACGGACGCACTGTGAAAACATCCGCCGGGGAGCGCAAACTGGCGACTAAAGGCCTGGCCGTCAAACGTGTGGAGATGAACTTCCGCCAGAAGATATTCGACGCGCTGGCCAACCCGAACATCGCCTACATGCTTATGATGCTCGGTTTTTACGGGCTCTTCTTCGAGCTTTCAAACCCCGGCGCCGTTTTGCCCGGCCTGTTTGGCGCGGTCAGCCTGATACTGGCGTTTTACTCCCTGCAGACGCTACCGATCAACTACGCCGGGGCGCTTCTAATAATGATGGCGCTGATAATGTTCATGCTGGAGGTATGGGTTCCAAGCTACGGGATGCTTACGCTTGGCGGGCTTGCGGCTCTTGTGATGGGCTCGCTTATGCTGGTGGATTCGCCGGAGGAATACCTGCGGATAAGCCTGACGATGATACTGCCGATATCGTTTTTCACTGCGGCGTTTTTCTTTTTCCTTGTCGGTTCCGGAGTGCGCGCGCAAAGGGCCAGGATCGTCACCGGAATGGATGGGATGATTGGCGCCGAAGGGTTCGCCGAGACCGACATAGCCCAGCAATCGCCCGGCAAAGTGTTCGTGGAAGGCGACATCTGGAACGCCGTCACCAAAGGCGACCCAATACCCAAAGACGGACGGGTGAAGGTGGTGGAGATGAAGGGACTTACGCTGGAGGTGGAGAAAGCGACTTAAAATACTTGACGAAGCTTTGATTTTATCGCCAGCCTCGCTACAATCAGGACGTGGACAAGACGATAACTTTTCAAGCCGACGACAAACTCGAACGCTCTATTGAAGAAGCCAATTCTCCCTTGCAAATCATTGGCGGGCTACATGCAGATGGGTCTAATATTGCCTTCCAGCGGACGCGCTAGAGCGCCTTGTTATATTCACCCCGCAAACGTCGCTGGCGTATAATTCAGATCATTCGGATAAATCATGATGTAGTCCAGCTCCGCCACTGTACCGCCCCAAACTCTTATCCCTATTCCTCCTGTCATAAAAATCCCTCCCACTGAATCCAGCCTCACCGTTCCCGCTTGTAACGGGCTGGTTTCCGACCCTAGGCCAGTTATCTCCTCCCTGCCAATGTAAACACGGGCCATGTTCTGATAAACGTATATGTAAACCGTCCGCCAGTTGTTGAGCCAGTTAAGGTTTGTCCATCTCCATCCATCCAGTTGGGGCAGGCCGGTGCGGTTTTCCGGGCAGAAGAATGGGTATGTGTCCGGGAAGGGCAGGGGGTTTGCCGCCGAGTAGACCGCGCACGCGGGGCCGCATGTCTCGCTACCCAAATAGATGCGCCGGGTGAAAAGCATGCCCATTCCGTCGCTGGCGAAAATGGCGGTGGAAAGGGTGCATGGCGCGATATAGCCGAGGCCGGGGTCATACTGCCAGATGTAGCTGGACATGCCGCCAAAATCTATGGCGAGCGGATTGTCCTGGTTGGGGTATGTGACACGGAAGTATATTCCCAACCCGCCACCGGGCGTGACGAGGCGCATGCGGACTTTTAGAAAATAGTTCTGATATCCAGCCGCGTCCACAGGCACGTTTATCCCCTGCCGGGCCTGGCAATATGTGTCCGAGACGCACTGGGAGGTTGCGCATGGGGCGCCGGTGAGGCTCCATTTAAAGCAGGCTCCGGTGTTGATCATCAGGCGTGTTTCGTTCGGCCCTCCAATACGCAGGACGCTTGCCACCCCGCCTGCTTCCGACGAATGGGTGACGGCTCCGGCAGTGTCGCCGCCGGGCGTTCCCTGCAAGGTTGTGAAGGGCGTTATAAGCCCGTGAGCCGTGGCGGACGATCCAGCTTCATAGAAATTGTCCGCAGTGGCGGTGTTGGGCTGGTCGAAATGATCGGAGAAATATGAGGCGTTCGGCGGCGGGACGGAGACGCTCATTTTCATCGTCCGGCGAGGCGATGATGGCGATTGAGGATCGGAGCTTCCCGCCGATGTGACGATGACTGTGTCCGCCGTCGCCGGGTTTGCATCCGGGTCGAGGTATATCACCGACAACGTGAAACCGGGGCCGTCCACCCCGCCCGATACACGTTTGGATACGCCGTTGAAGCTTTCTATGAGCGCCCTGTCGGCTGTGGTGTAGCCTTTGACGCTTTGGCGGAACCATTCCAGCCCGGACAACGCCGCGTAGTGGCTGGCGCCTGAGGCGCGCGCAGAGACGAGCGTCGTTTGCCCGGCCTGTGTCAGGATAAGCGCCACCGCCCCGAACACGCTGACCGCCACTATCACTAACACGGCCAGTATCGCCGACCCACTGCGCCCGTTCATTGTATGACCTCCTCCCACGAAGGCGCCCGCGTGGCAGGCGGGAAGACGGACGTACGCAGGGTCAGCGATCTTGCGTCCGCCCGTGAAGAGGCCTTGCGCGTGATGGTTATGGTGAAAACCCGGTTCTCTTTTACGTCGGAGCTGGCCAATACCGTGAACGAAACGACGTTATCCAGCAATACCGCCACGCCGGACTGGGCGCTTGCGCGGTTGACACGCTGGTTTTGAGGGTCGAAAGCAAAAGTCACCGATGTGGAATGATCCACACATGCGGCGCATCGCCCCGCGTCCGCCGATGGACGTGTGAAAACCAGCGAATTAGAGGTCGCGCCCATCGCCGGGGAAATGACCGTCTCTGCCCCTGGCGCAAGTGGCGATGTATGAGCAAGCTCCCTTGCAATGCGTTCCATCGCCGCCCCTGTTTCCATCGCAAGCCCTACCTCTTCCGACGTGGCCATGAATATGTCCAGCGCGTCCACGAGGCGCTGAAACGACGCCGCGCCGATAATCCCAAGAATGACGATGACCGTGACAAGCTCTATGAGCGTGTAACCGCCGTTCCTGCGCGAACCCCTGTTCATATCCCCAATTGCGATTTGATGAACGTGATTGAAAGCGTGTTTCCCCCTGACAAGCCTGTCACCGTAACAGTGACCCTGGCGAATCCCGACACGCAAGATGGATCCAAAGCCGTCAAGTCACGCGCCACGCAGACGTAATTACGGACAGCGTGGTATGTCTCCGCGTCAAGCGTGACATCGGCGCCTCCCGTCAAAGGCGACGCTACGGCCAGAGCCAGCAGGGCCTGAGTCCACTGCGCCTCCGAAAGGCCGGAAAGCTCTTTCATCGCCAGTTCCGCCTGTTCCCGCGCCAGCCCGGAAAGCTGGATATGGCTTACGGGGCCGCGAGCGCCCAAAGCTGACGATGAAACCAGTAACGGCGCCGCAAGAGCCATCGCGGCCACGGACATTATGACGATGGTGATCACGATCTCTGCCAGCGTGAATCCCGACTTGCGTTTTGTCATTGGACGTTTATTTTGGCGGTGAAAGGGGCGACGGTGACGATCCTGGAATAACCGTTCAGCGAAAGGGTGATTGTGGAGGCTATCGGCCCGCTTTCCCCCAGCGAGTTGAAAGTGATGACCGATTGCGTTGTCACGGAGATCCCGCGCCGTATCTGCGCAAGGTCGCGCGTTTTTCCGGCCCCGTTGGCCGAATCGTAGATGTAAGCGCTCGTTCCGGCTGTTAGGATAACCGAACGCGATGAGCCACCCCAAACGGCGCCCATCCGGCTAATCCGCGCGTCACTGGCCAGCGTTTGAACAGCTGTGACCAGCGCGGCCTCGTCCTGTCCCACGAGAGCCGGAACTGTGGTGATTGCGAGTATGGACACAACCGCGATGACGGCGGCCAGCTCGATGATCGAAAAACCACGTTCCGAAGCGTTATGAAACCGGCTCATATTCCCCTTGGGAGGAGAGTGTTGCATAACTGGTGTTCGAGTGTCATTGCGAGCTTCGCGAAGCAATCTCAATTTCATACTAATCAACGAGATGTAGATTGCTTCGGTCGTCTTCGACTCCCTCGCAATGACAATTGTGAAACTTATGCAAAGCCCCCTTGGGTAGTATATTGCCCTTCGAAACTGGTTTGGGGAAGCGAAAAAAAGTGTTAAATAAATGTTGACAAAGCATTTTTATTGATTTATTAATAGCCATACTCGACATGGTGTGAAAATGAACAAAACGGCGCGGCTGTTGCACTCACTCACTCACTCACTCACTCACTCACTCACTCACTCACTCACTCACTTAACCTTCTAAAAGTCTTTTCCAGCGGTTCGCGCATCGGCGTGGCCGATTCGTTTTTTGATCATACCCTCACCACCCCAGCCTCTTCGCAGGGGGTAATGTGGAGGTCGGCCACGAAGCGCGTAAGCGCCACGGTCAATAAAAAACCTGTCACACTTGCCGTTTGCCGATCCTATCTAAAAAACGCCGCCAGCCTGTGCTGGGGCAATGTACTGGAACAATTTAACGCCTTGCAAGGGAGAAAAGCAATGAATAGGGTAAGATTCGTTTTAGGCGTGGCGAGCATTTCTTTAACATTTTTGATGAGCGCTTGCGGCGTTACGGCTCAGTACAAGAGAAATATAACTCTTTTCCAACCTATGAGTGAATTAACGTTGCCAAAGGATTTGAAGCTGGAAATTCCTAGTGGCGCCAAAAAGGCCGCCGAGTCTTTTATGATAGCTTTTGTTGAGCCTAATTACGCTGAAGAGGCGACGAGATACGAGGTTGACCCGAATACGGGACAGCTTGCCAATAGACAGGGACGGTATAAAAAATCCGATATGGCGAAAACAGGATACTTTGAAACCGTGCGGCGGTCTTTAAAGTCCGATTTGGAATCCATGTTGCTGAAAAAAGGTGTTCGCGTACTGGGGACATTTAAAACTAGGGATGAGCTGACCTTTGACAATAAAAAGAGAGCTATGTACGTATTCACTCCCATAATTAAGCTTGTGGTAGATGAAGAGGCACAGGTTGATAACAAACTTGGAAACTATAAGGAAAACGGCGTCATTACGATAAGAGGATACATTGAGTTCTGGTTGAGAGAATCTATTACGGGAGAAAAATTGTGGGTTAAAAGACTTGAAGCTCCAATCGTTTCCAAGCCGTACGAATTTGTTGCAAGATTTAAGGAGCCTACAAGGCTAGTAGACGCGTTTTTCATGATGGGGGAGTTTCGGGAAAAAGACAGTAGCGACAAGGCTTTAACCGAGGCTCTATCTGAATTTTACGCAAAAATCGGGCAAAAGCTTTGGGATCATATAGATCCGGAGGAATGGGAAAAATACCTTGCGCAGGCCGCAAACTTACGGGGAGAGAAGAGATATTAAAATCAAGGGGTTATTGTCCAGGGAAATCCACGACACAGCGAGGGAATGTTCAAGATGATCCAGAGGGGGCTACTCTTGGATTCTTTGGAGGAAAAGGCGATTTTCCGGTGGTCTCGCTTCTTCTACCACCTGCTCGTAGCTATCGGGGGGCTTGGTGTGCTGGGCGGACTGCTGATACTGCTCTACAGCCTAACGCCGACTTTTAAGGACACGGTCAATCCAAAACCGGAACCAGCTCCCGTCAAGGTCACGGCGGAGGCGGTCAAGGCGGCGCTTCAGCCAAAAGTGGAATCGGCTGAACCGCAACATCTAAGACCCGGCAGTTCGCCGCAACAGGCGCCGGTTAATCAGGAGAATCCAAGACTTCAAGCGGCGATGGACAAGTTGAAAAGCCTGTTGCCTGAAGACGCCTACAAATGGGAGCCCGACCGAGTCTTTGTGCGGCGCATGTTTTTCGGGGGAGAGTGGCAAACCAAGGACGTTGGTGTCAAAGGCCGCATCAAGGAACTTCTTTCGATTTATGAAAAGGATGCCGGTCGGCAGGTCGAGGTTCTGGAAAACCTGGCTGTAACGCTGGCTCAGTTTGAAGTGGCTGATCGGCTTGCGCCGTTGAAAGCCTTTATCAAGTTGCAGAGAGACCAGGAAAAAGCGCGCCGAGAGAATATCCGCCAGAACCAGGCGGAGTATGAGGCCGCCGCCGGGCGGGCTGAAGTGAGTTATCAACTCACAGTAGCGCAGAAGGCGGCTACGCGCTATATGGGTCTGATCGTGGTTGGGTCCGGGGCCGCCGCGATCGCAGTGCTGGCGATATTCCTGGTGCTCCTTTCGATCCAGCGAGAGATGAAGAGACTCGCTACCGCAAGGGAGAGTAAGAGTGCGGACTAATATAGTATTTTTTGTTTTTACTGGAAGCAACGAAAACCATAACTATTCTTTAAGAATCTTTAAGAAGGCGATTATGAAAACTAGCTTCAAGTATGTGGTGTTGGGACTTTTCATGATTTTAGCGGGATGGTTTGCAAATGAAGTATTCAAGCCCACGAAGGCATCTGCGGCAAAAACACTGGAGTATAAGATTATAATAACAACTAGCGCCCCCCCTACAGCTACGGAAATGGAAAAAGAGATAAACGACAATGCCAAAAAGGGTTGGAGGCTTCATTCCATAACAGGAAGTGGAAGTGGTGATCTGTCCGGAAGTAGAATTTATGAAAGATAAAGTTGCCCTAGGCGCAAAAGACAGGCTGTACAGTGCGGCATTCGCCTTTTACTTGGCGCACCGGAAACCATAACTGTCACTACTTCCGGCGGGTTCGCTGTTGTCTCGGTTCGACGCACGTATGACGTGTTCGTCGTTGCGCCATGAACCGCCGCGCAAAACACGATACTCTCCACTTGGTGGCCCGTGAGGGTTTTTCTCCGGACTGACAGTATAATAATTCCTGTCGTACCAATCCGCCACCCACTCCCACACGTTGCCTGTCATATCGTGCAGGCCCAAGGCGTTCGGCCGGTACCGCCCCACTGGAAGAGTCCGTTCCACTCGCCTTTCTGTATCGGAATAGTTTGCATCGTTTGGGCCGATAGCATCACTTCCTGTGCTGTAACGAACGGTCTTTCCCCCCTCCCTTGCGGCGTACTCCCACTCCGCTTCTGTCGGGAGACGCTTGCCGATCCTGTGACAGTACTCCGACGCTTCGAACCATGTCACATTTTCCACAGGACAATCCGGGCAATCGCCAAACTTTGAAGGATTCTTTCCCATGATGCGCGTAAAATCGGCTTGCGTCACCTCATATTTGTCTATTACAAAATCGTTGACGCAGACCTTGTGGACGGGATACTCATCACCGTCTCCTTCGCCGAATATATCGCCCATCCGCAAACAACCGCCCTTCACAAACACCGTGCCGGGAGGGGCTTTTTTTCCCCCCTCCATCTCCGCATGCAGGGTTTGCGCTTCCTTCAGGCCGGGCGCAAGGCGCTTCTCTTTTTCCGCCTGCGTCGAGGTGTCCTGCGGCGGCGGTGAAACCTCCGTCCCCGCCTTTTTTTCGGCTACTGGAGCCGGGGGAGCAACGGGAGCCGCCGGTCTTTCCGGTTTCACCAACGCAACTGGCGCTGGCGGTTGAGGTCCCGGCGCGGCGCGTCCGCGCCCATAAAGCCAGTACCAGCCCCCGGCCACAGCGACAAGCAAAACCAGTAGCGCCGCCACCACGCTGGTACTGGGCCGAAGAGCTGGCTGGCCTTCCACCGTCTTGATAAATCCGGATGGGGTTGCGGTTCGCGTCTTCTCCAGGGCGGCGGCTTCCACCAAGCCGAGGGCAGATCGCGCTACCTTCTCCAGGTCGCGCCGCAACGCCAGGGCGGATGCATAACGGTTTTCCGGCTCCTTCTCCAGGAGGCGCATGACGGAGCGTTCGATACTCTCCGGCACATCGGAATTGATCTGCCGCACCGGCACGGGCGGTTCCGATATGTGCTGATGCAGAAGACCCCAGGGCGTGTCCGATTTAAACGGTAGCGCCCCGGTAAGCATCTGGTAGAAAATCACGCCGAGAGAATACAGGTCGCTCCGCGGCCCGATCTTGCCCACCTCGCCTTTGGCCTGCTCCGGCGACATGTACGCAGGAGTGCCCAGCGCTAGTCCCTCGCTGGTCAGTTCGGGGCCGGACTTGGTGGTCTCGCCATCCCGCTGTATCGCCTTGGCGAGGCCGAAATCCAAAATCTTGGCGACCCTCTGGCGCCCTATATGCGCCACCACGATGTTATCGCCCTTCAAGTCGCGGTGAACGATACCCTCGGCGTGGGAGTATTCCAGCCCGTCGCAAATCTGCATGGCCAGCGCGAGAAAATCGGAGAGGGCGAATTTGCCCCCGTCGAGGATCATCCGGCGAAGCGATTTGCCTTCGATGAACGGCATCACGAAGAAATACTGTCCTTCCGGCGTCTTGGCGAAATCTATGACCGTGACGATGTTGGGGTGTTCGAGCCTGGACTGGAGCTTGACCTCCCGCTGGAACCGCCGGACGGTTGCCGGGTTCTCCGTGTGGCGCGCGGCGACAACCTTGATGGCGACCAGCTTTTGGGTGCTGATCTGGACGGCCTTGTACACCGCGCCCATGCCGCCTTCGCCGAGCTTATGGAGAATGCGGTATCGCCCGTCGAACACCTGCCCGGCCATTGTGTCCTCCGAGCGGAAGATCAGTTCGGAGGCGTCCTGCGGGCAGAATTTTATCCCCAGCTCATATTCACGTTCGCAGAGCGGACAGAATAGTTTTTCCATTATCGCCGGGCTATGTTGAACCTACGAAAAGTATAACATGCGGCATGGCGCATTTCACCCGCAACCCTCACATCCTCCGGCGTCAAAGTGTCAAATTTGATTGAGCCATTATATAATATGTGACAAAATGGCTCCCTGTCCGCAAGGTTTGGGCAAGTAGTGGGCGCATGGTGAAGGTTTTTTGCGTGGTGGGACTAAAGCAAAAATAGCGCTGTATGGAGTTTGGTGTGGGATATTCTGCGAGGCTGATCGGTTTTTTTGCGGTTATAGCGGCGCTGACGGTGTTTTCTTCCGCTTCTCCCTCCGCTGAGGCCGATTCCAAGCCCTCCGAGCAAACCTCCGAGAATAAAGACGACGCCTTTCAGGATGTTTACATTGAGGGTTCGCTCCTTGACGTGGATCCAAAAACCGGCAGGGGTGTCATAAGCATCGGCTCCAATGCTGGTGTCAAGAAAGACGAAAAATTCACAGTCGTAAGAAAAGGCGAGCCTATCGTAGACCCGGTCACGCAGAAAGTTATCCGCATAAAGCAGACTGTGACGGGAGAGGTGGAGGCGCTGGCAATCAGCGACTCCTTCAGCGACGTGAAAATATCCAAAGGCGCCAATGAAGTCGCCAAGGGAGACGGCGTGAGACGGAAAGTATCGGTCCCCAGGGGCCTTAGAGGGGAGATAGCCGGTTTCAGGAAAATAAAACTCAGCTGGAGCCTGCAACCGGAGCCGGAGGCCAAAGGGTATGTGGTCTACCGGGCAGATTCCCCTACGGGTGAGTTTAAGAAAATCACAAAACTTTCCAAACCCGAAGACGTCCGTTTCGTTGACGATCACTCTTCCTCCAGGCCAATGGAAGATTCCAAGACATATTTTTACAAGATTGCGGCGTTAAACCCGTTTGACAAAGAAAGCGAGATGTCGCCGCCGGTCTCCGTCACCACGGCCGGGCCGCCAACTCCGCCCAAAGGCTTTGTGGGGGATGGCGGCAAGGTCCGCTCGGTCCCGCTCAGGTGGGAGCTGAGCGAGCTGGATGTCGCCGGATACAGGATTTACAGGAGCGACTCGCCCACCGGGAAGCCCGACATGATAAAAGACGTAAAGGGCGGCAAAGAGATCGCCTATCACGATTTCGGCGCTAAAGGCTCCGCTTCGGAGCCGAAGCTTGATGACGCAAAGACATATTACTATTCGATATCCGCATACAGCCCGTATGGGGATGAAGGGCCCAAAAGCCATCCCATCACTTTAACGACCGCCAACGCCCCGGCGGTTCCCAAAGAATTTACGGCAAAAGGCTGGCAGGCCCGCAAGGTCCCGCTGTCCTGGAAGGCGCACGAAGACGAGAGCGTGCGGGGGTATTACTTATACAGGTCCAGCGTGGACAAAGGCCCCTATGCCCAGATAGCGGAGATGAAGGGAAGGGAGAAAAACAGCTTTGTGGACATGGGGGAGTCGTCGGCGTTCGCCGGAGGCGCACAGGGCAAGCTCAAGGATTTCACGCTTTATTTTTACAAGATAGAGGCCTACAACTGGGCCGGATCCAGATCGGGGTTGAGCGAGCCTGCGTCGGCCACAACAAAGCCCGCGCCTCTTGCCCCGGAGAGCCTGAAGGCGGTCAGCAACAGGCCCAGGCAGATACCGCTTGACTGGCGCAAGAATCCTGAGCCGACCATCAAGGACTATCGCATCTTCCGCGCCAACGATGAAAAGGGCCAGTTCACGAAGGTCGCGGAAGTTTCCGCGGACAAGAACTATTATCTCGACGACAAACTGGAGAACAAGAAGAAATACCTCTACAAGCTTCTAGCTGTGGACGTGGACGGTTTTGAGAGCGAGTTTTCCGCAGTGGCGTCCGGGATAACCAAGAGCCTGCCCTCGCAGGTTACGGGGCTTAAGTGGGAGAAGGACGGGGGCAAGGCCGTACTCAAGTGGGAGCCTAACAAGGAGCCGGATGTGGCGGAGTATGTTGTGTACAAGAAAGGTTTCCTGGGATGGGAGAAGGTTGGCTCCACTAAAGACACTTTTTTCCCTCTATCCGATATGAAGCAGGGGACCAAGGACGACTTAGCGGTTTCATGCGTGGACGCCGACAAACTGGAGGGGGAAAAAACCGGAGTCCTGACTGTTGACATGAGGTGATGTCGGCCAGCCGGTATTTGGCGCGGCTGTTTGTTTGTGGAGGCATGGGTCTTTCATCAACCTCAAGAAGGCCCCGGTTCATATTCATCACGAAGGAGCGGTCTTTGAGCAGGTACGTCTGTAACATTTGCGGGTTCATTTACGACCCGCAGGCAGGTGATCTTGACAGTGGCATATCCCCCGGCACGCCGTTTGAGGATATTCCGGACGATTGGGTGTGTCCGGAGTGCGGCGCTGTCAAAGATCAGTTCACGATAATAGATTAAAAGAGAAAATGCCGGGTTCCGGGCGTGGAGCGGCGAGCAACGCCTATGCTTGCGAAAAACCCCAGCAGGGGTTATAACACCCCACAAATGACAAAGGGCGGGGAGGATGTCCCCGCCCTTCGCATTAAGGCCGTTAGAAAAGGGGATGCAGGGGCTTGTCGAACCAGAGCCGCTTTTTATCTGCGCCCGACGAGCCGATGATCTTGAATTTCCCACCTTCTTTGACAAGGATGTGGTCGGTGTTCATCCAGGAGTCAAGGGCGATTGATTCCTTCTCATCCTTTGGCACGCCGGTGATCATCCCGCTACAGCGCAGTATTACCACGTTGCTTTTTGGATCGGTCGAAATAAACCGCATGTTGTGGGTCATCGCCAAAGAGTTAAATGCCTCGAATATGGTCTTCCAGGTGGTGGAGATATCGGCCTTCTTGTGCGTGCCGTTCGTGTAGCCGTCCGAATAAAGAGCCATCAGCGCTGTGATATCCTTGGATTCGATGGCTTTCTCCGCTTCGTCAAAGAAATCGCCGACATCTTTAGCCACCGCTTGCCCGATAATCTCTTTGCCATGCGGGTCTATATTCAGAACGTAGTTCGGGGACATGCTGTGCTGGTGCTTCGCCTCTTCCTTGGCTACCGATACGCCCGGAAGGGTAAGCGTCAACACGCCCGCGACCAGGGCCGCAACTGAAACCTTGAGGCATCCGCAGATGCGCCTAAAATGCCGCTCCGAAACTGTCATAACCGTATCCTCCTGAATAACATTTTTTTAAAAATCATCGCTGACCTGATGCACAAAGGGACGCTCCCTGTGTTTTGCATTGTGTTTAGGGTGTTTCCATAACCGTCACTTCGGAAACCCGGCGGGAGCGGCGATGCTCCTCCACCTCTTGCCGCTTAGGGATTTCATGAACGCCACCAAATCCTCGCTTTCCTTCTGGCTAAGCCCCAGGCCAACTATGAGCATGTCGAGGTTGGGGTTCGGCGTTCCCCCCTTGTTATAGAACGCCACAACGTCCGCAAGCGTCTTTTCGCTACCGTCGTGCATATAAGGGCCGGTTGAGGCGATATCCCGAAGCGTCGGGGTCTTGAACGCTCCCTTGTCCTGTTCGGCTTTGGTTTGCGAGTACCTGCCGAGGTCGGGGTTTGGCTTGTCCATCCCCACACCGATGTTGTGGAACGACTCATCCGTAAAATTAGCGCCGCCGTGGCAGATTATGCACTTCCCCTTGCCCTGGAAAATTTCAAAACCGCGCCGCTCCGAGGCGTTAAGCGCGCCTTGATCGCCGGAAATGTAACGGTCGTAATTTGAGTCGTCCGAAACGACAGTCCGCTCAAACGTGGCGATGGCCTTGGCAAGGTCGTCAATGTTCAAATCATGGCCAAAAGCTTTCTTGAACCATACGGCATAACCATTAATGCCCTTGAGCTTCGCCACGAGGTCGGCATGATCTTTCATCCCCATTTCCACGGGGTTTACAATCGGACCCTTTGCCTGCTCTTCAAGCGAAGGGGCGCGGCCGTCCCAGAACTGGGATTTGCTGTAAAGCCTGTTTATCACAGTCGGGGAATTCCGGGTTCCAGTCTGTCCGCGGACGCCGGTGGACACCTTTTTGTTGTCGGTAAACCCATGGTCGGGCGAATGGCATGATGCGCAGGAAACCGTGTCGTCCGCCGAAAGTCGAGGGTCGAAATAAAGCGTCCGGCCAAGCTCCACGATTTCGCTGGTGTTCCCGCTGGCCTTATAGGCGGACATTGAGAAGGCCATACAGGCGGCAACGGTTACAGTCACAATTTTTTTACGCCACAAATTATTCATGTAACTCTTTCGGAAAATGGTTTCAGGTTCTTCCGGCAAATGCATGCATTTTACATAAAACAAACAGACATGTTTGATTTCATTGATATTGAAAAACAATAAAATGAGATACAGAACATGTCCGCACATATTTTATATCACGGTTTTGGCATTCGCGGCTACAAAGAACAAACAAAACTATGTCGCGTATGGGGCCGCGTTTCATCCTCTAAGCCCAGGTTGATCGTTAACGGGCTTAACGTGAATGTTGTCCAGATAAACCGTGACGGGGGTTACCAGTGTAAGGTGGAACTCCACCCAGGGCTGGGCCTTTTGGAGCGTGAGATCCAAATCAAAATCCTGATACTCGCCAGTCTTCTTGAAATCCGTCCCCTTTAGCTCCCGCGCCACCTCGGTTATCCTGCCCATCCTGCTGGTCACGTCAATAGAAAGGATTGGTTTGCCGCTTGAGTTATCCGTCGTCTTGAGCCGGAATGTAAGCTTATATTTCCCACTGTGAAATCCGGCGGATGGCCCTGCGTTTGCAGGGTGAAAATCGATGTGCGATCCCACGTCGTCGTAACTAGCCAAGCATTTGAGCGAGAATCCATCCACGGCGCCTTTATCGGACACCACTGTGGCGTGTAGCGGCGTGAGATGATCGCCATTGATTGTGAACTTCTGGCGTGGGTCAATGGCGGCGGATTTATCCGATGGTGTTTCATCCTTCCCGGCAAGCTTGAATAGCCAGATTTCCCCATCGTTCGCAACTAATTTGGTGTACGGTGAGTTTGTGTAGGCCGACAGGATTTTCTCGAAATCGCAGGCGATACCCGCCCTGTGGAAAGCGCCTCTGTGCAGAAACAGGTGGCTTACTCCCATGTTCCGTAGCCGCTGGGCTTCGGCCGGGCCTAACTCTCCGGTGTTGAGGGGGTACAACGGGAAAAACACATCTTCCAGAAAAGATCGCGGCGCCATCGGATTGTAGTCATTTATCATCGGTAGGCCGTATTCGATGGCGTAATACTCGTAAACAGACTC
>Ga0315281_10001868_pt1 | contig 31305 bp, 21 predicted proteins | sample YL17G07_0_MG_FD_204540 | JGI IMG/M metagenome (GOLD analysis project Ga0315281, IMG submission 204540) | Sediment microbial communities from Yellowstone Lake, YNP, Wyoming, USA - YL17G07_0 | ecosystem: Environmental > Aquatic > Freshwater > Lake > Sediment | place: USA: Wyoming | collected...
GTGGCGCATCTTGGATATCGGCCCGCAAACGGTGGCGACGTTTGGCGCGGCCCTCGCGGGCGCGGCCCTCGTGGTGTGGAACGGCCCGATGGGCGTGTTCGAGTTCCCGGCGTTTGCCGCTGGCACCCACGCTGTCGCCAAACTTGTGGCCGAGTGCGGGGCCACCACCGTCATCGGCGGCGGTGAATCTGTGGCCGCCGTTGAACAAGCGGGCCTCGCGGATAAAATGAGTCACATCTCCACCGGCGGCGGCGCGAGTCTGGAAATGCTGGAGGGGAAAGTATTGCCGGGGCTGGCGGCATTGATGGATAAATAATATGCCCTTCACCGTTGGCGAAACCATTGGGGCGTACCGTCTCGTCGAGCAATTGGGGCAGGGCGACATGGCCATGGTGTTCAAAGCCCACCATGCCGCTTTGCAACGCTACGTCGCCATCAAAGCCCTCAATCCTCTGCTCCGCGACGAAGCCGCTTTCATTGATATGTTCAGCCGCGAAGCGCTGGTGGTCGCCAAACTCGACCACCCGAACATCGTGCCGATCTACGACTTCGCCGAGCACGAGGGCCTGCCCTATCTCGTGATGAAATACCTCGAATGCGAGTCGCTCAGCACGCGGCTGGCCGAAGGGCCGATTACCCTCGCCGAGTGCGCGCGCATCCTCGGGGCGGTCGGATCGGCCCTCGGGTACGCGCACGCGCAGGGGGTCACGCATCAGGACATCAAGCCCTCGAACATCCTCCTCGAAGCGGATGGCGATGTCTCTCTCACCGACTTCGGCCTCGCCCGCCTCAAAGGGTTGGAGCTCTCCGACACCGCCCGCAATCTCATCGTCGGCTCCACGGGTTACCTCAGCCCCGAGCAAGCCAGCGGCGTGAGCGAGCCGGACGCGCTCAGTGACCAATACTCCCTCGGCGTGGTGCTGTTCGAGATGGTCACCGGCCATTTGCCGTTCCGGGGCAACAACGCCTTTGCCGTCATTCAAATGCACTTGAACGCCGCACCGCCACGCCCCAGTTCGCTCAACTCGCACCTCCCGCCCGAGATGGACGCGGTGATTTTGCGCGCGCTCTCCAAGAACCCCGCCGACCGCTTCCCCAGCGTGAGCGCATTCGTCGAAGCCTTTCAGCGCCCGGCGGCCCCGCCCCGCCCGATGACCGCGCCCATCCCGCCGGTTCCTGCCGCCGCCGCCCGCTCAACCAAACCGCCGCCGAGACCGATAACGGCGCCTCCGTTAGCCGATCAGGATGGCACAGCCGTGTTGACGCGCGAAGACATATTTGGCAAAGACATCTCCCTCATGCTCGTCCTCCAACCGAGCGGGCAGTTGTTCTTCCTCAGCGGCAAAAGTGAATACTGGCTGGGCCGCTCCGAGCCGACCAAACCTTTCAAGCCCGATCTCGACCTTGCCGAGTATCGCAGTATGGAGCAAGGCGTTTCGCGGCGGCATGGCATCCTGCGCTTCGACAATGGCGAACTGGTTTACGCCGACATGAACAGTTCCAACGGCAGTCGCATAAACGGCGAGAAATTGCGCCCGGAGACTCCCATCCCCTTGCAAGACGGCGATGAACTCTGCCTCGGGCGTATGGTGTTTCGAGTGTACTTCACCGTGTAACACCTCAACTGACTGGAGGTCTCGTGCGAAAGCCCGTTGTTGCCGCTAATTGGAAAATGAACAAGACCGCGAGCGAGGCGCTTGACCTCGCTCGCGCGGTGTTGGCCGAGACCCGGGCCTTCACTGCTGTCGAGCGGGTGCTGTGTCCCCCGTTCATCGCGCTCACGTCCGTCGCGCCGCTGCTCACCGGCACGGGCTTTGGCCTCGGCGCGCAAAATATGCACTGGGAAAAATCCGGCGCGTTCACCGGCGAAGTCTCGCCGCTCATGCTCGTGGGTCTATGTCAGTACGTTATCCTCGGCCACTCGGAGCGGCGGCAATACTTCGGCGAGACAGATGAGAACGTGAACAAGAAAGTAAAGGCCGCCCTCACGCACGGCCTCATCCCCATCATCTGCGTGGGCGAGAACCTGACCGAGAACGAAGCGGGCAAAACGGCGGAAGTCGTCACTCGCCAAACCCGCGCGGCCTACGCCGACCTCACAGCGGATGACGCTCATAAAACCATCCTCGCCTACGAGCCGGTGTGGGCCATCGGCACGGGCAAGGCCGCGACTCCGGCGGGCGCTAACGCCGTCATCGGCCTTCACATTCGCGGCGCGCTCGCCGACCTCTACCCTTCCGCCCTCGCCGACTCCATCCGCGTGCAGTATGGCGGCTCAGTCACCGCGGCTAACGCCGCCGACCTCATGGCTCAGCCTGACATTGACGGCGCGCTAGTGGGCGGCGCGAGCCTCAAGCCGCAAGAATTCGCCGCCATCGTCCAAGCCGCCGCTGGCCGCTTCGCGTAGCGGATCGCTAATGGCTGATAGTCGTATGCTTGTCACCCACCCTTAGCCATCTGCAATCCGCTATCTGCCGACCATGTCTCTCCTCGCCTCCTGGCTCTGGCTCATCCTGAGCCTCTTCCCGCTTGTCTTCTTTGAGCGCTGGATGCACCGGCATTTGCAGGGTGTGTGGCTGTTGCTTTTTCGCAACGAAGACATCGCGCTTGCCATCTATTCGCTCATCATGCTCCCCGGCGTTGTCGTGCACGAAGGCAGTCACTGGCTCACGGCCACCTTCCTCGGCGTGCGCACGGGCCGGTTCTCACTCATCCCGGAGCGGATGCCCAATGGCGTTTTGCGTTTGGGTTACGTGGAAACGGAGAAAGTGGACATTGCGCGCGAGGCGCTCGTCGGCGCGGCCCCGCTGGTCGTGGGCGCGGCGGCGATTATCTTCGTGGGCTATGCGCGCCTCGGCGTTGGCCCGGTGGGCAACGCGCTGGCCCGGGGCGATTTGCTGGAAACAATCGTGACTCTACAAGCCATGACGCGCGCCACTGATTTTTGGCTCTGGCTCTACTTAATTTTCACCGTGAGCAATTCCATGCTCCCCTCAGCCTCCGATCGCCGGACGTGGTTGCCGGTGACGGTCGTCGTCGTCCTGTTGGGCGGGGTGCTGGTCTACGCCGGGTTTGGTTCGCTGTTGATGACCGCTCTCCTCGGCCCGGTGGACGCCGCGCTCCGCGCCCTCGCCCTGGCGTTCACCATCACCGTCTGCCTCAACCTGTGCCTCGCGCCGTTCATCTGGTTAGCCGAACTAGGTTTGATGCGGGTGACGGGATTGAAGGTGCAGTATTGATTGAACCCCGCATGGTATAATCTCGCCCGCTTGCGCAATAAATCCACACATCATCTCCAGAGGCCGCTTTGAAACTCCACGAGTACCAATCGAAACAACTCTTCGCCCAGCACGGCATTCCCATCCCTAAAGGCAAAGTCGCCACCACCGCGCAGGAAGCGCGCGACATCGCCGACGAACTCGGCGGGCGGGTAGTCATCAAAAGCCAGGTGCTGGTGGGCGGGCGCGGCAAGGCGGGCGGCGTCAAGCTCGCCAAATCGCCGCAGGAAGCCGAAGATCTCGCCACCCAAATTCTCGGCATGAACATCAAAGGCTTGCCCGTTCGCAAAGTGCTGATTGACGAGGCGGCCGACATCAAGCAGGAAATCTACCTCGGCATCACCAATGACCGCGCGGCCAAGCGGCCTGTCATCATCACCTCCGGCGCGGGCGGGGTGGAGATTGAAGAACTGGCGCGCACCGACCCCGACAAAATCGTTCGCGAACACATTGACCCGCTCATGGGCCTGCGCGATTATCAGGCGCGCGACGTAGCCCTCGCTATCGAACTCCCGCGCGAACATTGGAAAGCCTTCGGGCAGATCGTGGCCGGGTTATACGCCACTTACATGGAAACCGACGCGACGCTCGCCGAGATTAACCCGCTCGTTATTACCGGCGATAACCGCCTGGTGGCCCTCGACGGCAAAATCGTCCTCGACGACAACGCCCTTTACCGCCACCCCGATCTCGCCGAGATGCGCGACCTCGACGAAGAATCGCCGCAAGAGACCGAAGCCCGCCGCAAGGGACTCTCGTACGTCAAACTCGACGGCGAGATCGGGTGCATGGTCAACGGCGCGGGGCTGGCGATGGGCACGATGGACATCGTTAAATACTTCGGCGGCTTCCCGGCCAACTTCCTCGACATCGGCGGCGGCGCGCAGGCCGACAAAGTGACGGCGGCGCTCCGCATCATCCTCTCCGACTCTAAAGTGAAAGCCGTGCTCATCAATGTGTTCGGCGGGATAACAAGATGTGATGAAGTCGCGCGGGGGATTGTGGAAGCGCAGAAACAAATTTCAACCGATGTGCCCATGATCGTGCGATTAGTCGGCACAAACGAAGAAGAGGGGCGGCGTATTTTGACCGAAACTGGGATGATAACAGCTACTACGCTGACGGAAGGAGCGCAGAAAGCAGTTTCAGCAGCTCAGTCACGAGGTTAGCTGTCAGCAGGGTAATCCACTGACAAGCCGCGAGACCGGATGTGTTCCCAGGCCGTCTTCATGTCGGCGCGGCGTTTCGCGTGTTTAAGACATGGCTCGATTTGCTCAAACAAAGCGAGAAGCGCCGCTCTGCGATGAATCGAGAGGCAATAAGCATCACCTTGGGTGCGATAGCGCCCATTGTTAAACAATCTCCCGGCGGGAGAATGAAGGCGAACGGGCGGGCACTCGATCCCACGCGCAATTAGCCCGGCGTGCAGATCATTCAAAATGCCGATGTCATAGCTGATTAATTGCAGGTAGGCGCCTTTCCTAATCAAGGCCAATAGATCCTTCAGCATCAACGTAACCGGCCAGGAAAGTCCAGAAGCAAGAGTCATCGTTCATAATCCAATCGGGATGAAGAATACCCCGCCGCTTGCGGCGCAGGGTTTTCTGGTTTGGCTAGCCGATACCACGCGGCTTGCCGCATAGTTCTTCATTTTAGCCCAGACGTTCTCGTTCGAGAAAGGTGAAGTATGAGCATTCTAGTTGACAAAAACACCCGTCTTCTCGTGCAAGGCATTACCGGCCGCGAGGGCCTCTTCCATACCGAGCAAATGCTGGCCTACGGCACGAAAGTCGTCGCGGGCGTCACCCCCGGCAAGGGCGGCGAATGGACGTGCGACGGCAAAGTGCCGGTCTTCGACACCGTGAAAGCCGGAGTCGAATCCACCGGGGCGAATTGCTCCATCATCTTCGTTCCGGCGCGCTTTGCGCCCGACGCCATGTTCGAGGCCGCCGACGCGGGCATCCCGCTCATCGTCTGCATCACCGAGGGCGTGGCGGTGCAAGACATGATGAAGGTGTGCAACTACCTCGACCAAAAGAGCGTGCGGCTTGTGGGGCCAAACTGCCCCGGCCTGCTCACTCCCGGCGAGGCTAAAGTCGGCATCATCCCCGGCCATATCGCCATGCCCGGCAACGTCGGCATCGTGGCCCGCTCCGGTACGCTCACCTACGAAGTCATCCACGCCCTCACGCAAAAGGGCATGGGGCAATCCACCTGTGTGGGCATTGGCGGCGACCCGGTGAACGGCACGAACTTCATTGATGCGCTCAAGATGTTCGAGGAAGACCCGCACACCGACAAAGTGGTGCTGATTGGCGAAATCGGCGGCAATGACGAAGAGCAGGCCGCCGAGTTCATCGCCGACCACCTGAGTAAGCCGGTCGTCGCCTTCATCGCCGGGCAGACCGCGCCGCCCGGCAAACGCATGGGCCACGCGGGCGCCATCGTCGAGGGCGGCTCTGGCCTCGCCTCCGACAAAATCAAAGCCCTCGAAGCCGCGCACGTTAAAGTAGCGGCGCATCCCGAACAAATCCCCGATTTGCTGGCGTAAAAATCGAACCACAGATTGCACAAATTACCCGGATTGAAACATTCACTTAAAATCTGCGTAATCTGTGGTTTCATTCTGGGGGCCTTGCCAGCGCCCTTGGGTTTCCCATGAACTTTCTAAAACGCATTCGTTTTGACCCCGGCTGGGTGGTCGTGTTCCTCCTCGCCACCTTGGCCGCATGGCCGTTCCTCACCCGCGCCAGCCTCCCGACTTTTACCGATGCCGAAATGCACGCCTATCGCACGTTTGAGATTCTCTCGGCGTGGCAGGCGGGCGTGCCGTATCTCCGCTGGGCGCCGGATTTCTTCTACGCTTTCGGCTATCCTGTTTTCAATTACTACTCGCCCCTCACCTATTATCTGGGCGCGGCGTATGGCGGGCTGTGTTGCGCCGTCACCGGCGGCGCGGCGGCCGGCGTCAAGTTCGTCCTCGTCGCCGCCGTCTATCTCGGCGCGGCGGGGATGTATCTCTTCGTGCGCGACCGCTGGGGCGGCATCGCGGGCGTCGTCAGCGCGGCGGCTTTTAGCCTGTCGCCGTATATGCTCTACATTGACCCGCACGCGCGCGGCGACTCGCCGGAGACGTTCGCCATCGCCGTCGGCGTCTTCATGCTGTGGGCCTTCACGCGTTTGCGCCGCACCGCCTCGCGGGGCGATGTCCTCCTCGCCGCCGTCACGCTCGCGGCCCTCGTCCTCTCCCACAATCTCATGGCCGTGCTCTTCTTCGGCTTGCTCCTCGCGTGGCTGACGTGGGATGTGCTCATTATGGACGAGACCGGTTCGCTGAGCGTCGGGCGTTGGAAAGTAATCGCCAGCCTGGCCGGCGCGGTGACTCTCGGCCTCGGCCTCGCCGCGTTCATGTGGCTCCCCGCCGTGCTGGAACGCAACGCCGTGCAATTCCGCAACGTGGCGGGCGGCACGTACTTCGACTTTCATAGCCATTTCGTGAACTGGCGCGAACTCTTTGCGCCGGCGCTCACCTTCGACCTCAGCGCCACGCAAATGCGCTTCAATCACGGCCTCGGCGTGGCGCAGTGGTTTTTCGGCGGGCTGGGCCTGCTCACGGCTTTTTCGCCGCGCCCGCGCCGCCTCTCGGTTTTGTTCTTCGCCTTCGCCGCGCTCGCGCTCGTCTATATGCTCATGCCCGGCTCCGTGCGAGTGTGGGAAGCCGTCCCGCCCCTCGGTTACTTGCAATTCCCCACGCGCCTGCTCGGCCCGGCGGCCGTCGTCATCGCCATCCTCGCGGGCGCATCCGTCAGTTGGGCCGAATACCTGGCGTGGAAACATAGTCGCCTCGTCCTCGGCGCGGTGGCCGTCGCCGCGTGCGCCCTCGCCGCCATGCCACTCACGTATCCGCCGCAGTGGCCGGATTTCGGCCCCGTCACCGCGTCGCGCATCCTCGCCAACGAGCTGACCGGGCGCGGCATCGGCACCACCTCGGCCAATGACTTTCTGCCCGTCGGGGTTACGGTCATCCCTCAAGCGCAGATGTCGCTCATTGACTCGTACACCGCCGGGGGCGTGGACAAAATCAATCGCCACACCCTCCCTGAAGGCACGCAAGTCTCCGTCGTCGAACACGGCCCTGAACTCGACCGCTTCTACGTCACAGGCGACACCGAATTCATCCTCCGTCCCTACACTTTTTATTGGCCCGGCTGGACGGCGTACGTGGATGGTCAACGCGTTTCAATCGAAGTAGCCGACCCCGACGGCTGGATTACCTTTAAGGTTCCCGCCGGCCCGCACGATATTCTCCTGCGACTGGAAAACACTCCCGCCCGCTGGCTTGGCTGGACTCTGACGGCTCTGGCTCTCGCGGGCTTGCTCGCCCTCGCCGTGTGGCGTGTTCGCTTGACAATCGCGCGGCCTGCGCCGGAACCGCTTGCCCGCGCGGCCACGCTGACCCTCGGCGGTGTCCTACTCCTCGCGCTCGCCCTCCGCTTCACCGCCGACCGCCTCGGCTGGTGGCGCATTCAATCCACCGGCAACGCCGTCCTCGTCGCGCAACACCAACGCTTCGCCGCGCTTGAGGGCGATGCGGCTCTGCTCGCTTTCGATCTCCCTCAAACCACAGCGCACCCTGGCGACCAGATTCCCGTGACGCTTTACTGGAAAGCCCTCGCGCCGCCCCGCGTTGACCTGCGCGTGTTCGTCCATTTCATTGGCCCCGATGGACAACTCTGGGGACAATCGGACAAGTGGAACCCGGCCGATTTCCCCATGTCGCGGTGGCCGCTCGACCGCTACGTGCGCGACGAACACGAAGCCGAACTGCGCTCCGACGCGCCGCCGGGAACGTACCGGGTATTCGCCGGATTGTGGGACGCCAACACCAATCAACGGATGCGCGTCCTCGATCCCACCGGCCAGCCGACAAGCGCCGATGGCATCTTGCTCACCGACGCGTTTGTGGTGAAGTGACGTGACACTTTGACACTTCCGCGCTTGACACTATAATCTGTTTCAACATCACTCTCTGGAGGTCTGCTCATGGCCAAGGCTCCCGTTCCGATCAACGTCTTAGACAACTACCGTGCGGCAGTGACCGCGAACCCCGCCAGCGCCGAAGCGCAATGCAATCTGGGCTGGGGTCATTACGGCCAAAAGGCATACGCCGAAGCCGTCAAAGCCTTTCAAGCCGCCCTCGCCCTCGACGCCAATTGGCTGGATGCTTACTACGGGTTGGCGTTGGCCCACAAAGGCGCGGGCGCGACCGTTGACGCGGTAGCGGCTTTCGAGAAAGTGAGGACCCTCGCCGCGCAAGTCCCGGATGTCGTCCGCGCGCATATGTTGGGGCGCCTCGCGCACGGGCACATCAACGAAATCCAAAAAGGTGACTGGGATCTCGACAAAGAACTGCGCCACCGCGTGTCGTAACCGGCTTCGAGGTCATGGTGTCTGGCTTGCGCGTTATTGCAGGTGAGGCCAAAGGCCGCAAACTCAAAATGGTCCCCGGCTCCGGCACGCGCCCCATCGCCGACCGGGCCAAGGAATCACTCTTCAACATCCTCGGCGAGGCGATTGAAGGCGCGGCGGCGCTCGATCTCTTTGCGGGCACGGGCAGTGTCGGCATCGAGGCCCTCAGCCGGGGCGCGGAATACGTCGTCTTCGTCGAGGCCGACCGCCTCGCGCTTAAGACCATTCAAGAGAATCTATACGCCGTGGGCTTCGCCGATTTCGCCCGCGTGATCCGCTCCGACGTGTTCATCTACCTCCGCAACGACTCGCGCGAAGGCTTCGACTACGTTCACGTCGCCCCGCCGCAATACAAAAACCTGTGGGCCGAAACGCTTAAGGCTCTCGACGCCCGCCCGAACTGGGTAAACCCCGATGGCGTGGTCGTGGCTCAGATTCACCCGCGCGAGTTTAGCGAACTGCCTCTGCAAAATCTCACGCTCTTCGATCAGCGCCAATACGGGAGCACGTTGTTGGCGTTTTACGAAAGGCGCGGCGAATAAGATGTAGAGTAGAGGCGACGTATGCAGTTTCTTCGTAACCGTTGCCAACTTTGGGGGCCGACGCTTGGCCTCCTCCTCTTCGCGTTGTTGTCCGTCTCTCGCGCAGACAGCCAGTCCCTCGGCGTTGAGCCACCCCCGACGTTTTTTGCCAATCTACGCGGAACCGTTACCGACCAGGTCACCGGCCTCCCTCTCCCTGGCGCGCGCGTCCTCGTCCCCGACCTGTCCCTCTCGACCCTCACCGACTCGGCCGGGCGCTTCGCGTGGGACGCGCTCCCGCTCGTTTACCCCATCTTCACCACGACCATCACCATCACCGCCTCCGGCTATGGCGCTTGGACGATTCAAAACGTCCGCCTGCTCGCCGCGGATACGTTGTCGTTGACGGCGGCCCTCGCGGGGTCGCCTACCCTCATCGTTCAGCCGCCCCCAATTTCGGAAGATGCCTCCGCTCGTACGGGCGGGTATAGTACGGGCGAGTCTCACCCGTGCCTCGCCCGGCACGGGCGCAGGCAGACTTGCCCCGACACTTCTCTCGCCGCCGACCAATCCAACGTGCCACCGCCGCTGACCATTCGCGTGCGCGTGACAGGTTGGCCGTATTGCGACACGAGCCTCCCTTACACCGTGCAGACGCTCGACTTCCGCGACTACGTTAAACACGTATTGCCGAATGAGTGGGGCGCGAGCTGGCCCGCCGAGTCGCTCAAGGCGGGCGCGCTGGCGGCGCGGATGTATGCGTGGTATCAAGTGGCGCGCGGCGGCAAATGGCCCGACGCGGATGTCTACGACAGCACTTGCGATCAAGTCTATCGCTCGAACATCAGTTACGCCAGCACCGACGCCGCCGTGGACGCGATTTGGAGTTGGCGCTTGATGAAGGACAACTTGCTCGTGGCGGCGTATTACCGCGCCTATTACACGCAATGCCAGGACGCGGGTCTCGATGGGCGGTGCATGGGGCAGTGGGATTCGAAATGGATGGCCGACGGCGGCGCGACGTGGGACCAGATTCTTTACAACTTCTACCCAGGTTCAACGCTTTCGCTCGCGCCGCCGAATGTGGCGGTGGCTCCGCCGCCGGTGTGGCTCAGGCAGAAGTTGTTTTTGGCATTGGTCAGTCGCTAATTTGCTCGAGATTCCTCTTCAGGTTTGGGGAACGAAGTGCATCTAATGTAATGGTCAGCAAATTGCTGAACTACATTCCACAACGGGAGATTACTTATGTTCAACCACATTCGCTCGCTACGTATCTCAACCGCAATGCGGTGGCTGGTTTCCGCGGCCCTCGTGGCCTTGCTCGCCCCTGCCGCGCCGATTTACCTCGCCCGAGCCGCCACCCTCACTGTGACGAACGCCAACGACAGCGGCGTCGGTTCTCTGCGTCAGGCCATCGCTGATGCCGCGCCGGGGAATACCCTCACCTTTGCGCCGCAAGTCAGCGGTACGCTTGCGCTTACGAGTGGCGAACTGGTTTTGAGCAAAGACGTGACAATTGCTGGCCCCGGCGTGGATGTGCTGACCATCAGTGGCAACAATACCAGCCGCGTTATCTCCATCACGGCGGGTGTGGTGGTGACGCTCACGGGGCTCACAGTGGCGAATGGCCGGACCTCCGACGACGGCGCGGGCATCTATAACAGCGGCACGCTCACTCTGCTAAATGCTTCGATTTATAACAATGTTGGCACGAGTGGGGGAGATTATGGCATTAGCAGGGGTGGGGGCTTGTACAACGCCGGGGGCGCGGCTACCCTGACTAACGTGCAGGTGTACAGCAATGCGGCAGACTATTTTGGAAATTATGCTACCGGCCCCGGCAGTGGGGGCGGGATTTATAACGCGGGCGGGACAATGACGTTGAATGCCAGCGCGGTGTACAGCAATGCCAGTGAGTTCGGTGGCACTGGCATCTCCAATGATGCTGGCACTTTGGTTTTGAGTCAGAGCCTGGTCCACCACAATTCTGTTCAGGGCATCAATAATTATTATTGGAGAGGCAGTGAAATATATAGCACCGGCATCTTGACCATGACTAACTCCCAGATATATGGTAGCTACGATACGGGCTTGCTTATTGAGGAGCAGGGGCAGGCGGCGTTGACGGCTGTGGCAGTATATGATAACTACACTGTGGGCATCGTGGTCTATGCGGGTAGCGTGCTGACTTTGATAAACAGCAGTGTGTATGCCAACGGGTATTATGGGCAGATAGAGAGTTCAGATTCTACCCTCGCCCTGACAAACACCACGCTGAGCGGCAATTCTAATGGCCCAGGTTTGCAGGCTACGAACAGCAACCTGACTTTGAACAATGTAACTGTGGTTGGGAACTCGACGGGAGTTACTATCAATGGCGGCTCGGCCAAGATCAGCAATTCGATTCTAAATAACATCTACAACGATTGCTGGGGAACAGCACTCTCCGGCGGCTACAACATTGAAAGCCGCACGGATTGCGGTTTGGCCGGCATTGGCGATTTGCAAAACACTACGCCTCTACTCGGCCCGCTAACCGATAACGGTGGCGGGATGCTGACCTATGCGCCTCTGCCTGGAAGTCCCGCCATTGACGCGGGCAACCCCGACACCCCCGGCTCAGGCGGCGACACGTGCGCGGCGACCGACCAACGCGGGGTCGCGCGGCCCCAGCGCGGGCGGTGCGACATCGGCGCGGTGGAGGCTCTCGACGCGCCGGATGTCCGGATCACCAAGTCCGTTGCCTCGCCGGAAGCCCGCCCAGGGCAAGTCGTGACTTACACGCTTAATTTTGACAACGTCGGACTTGTAGATGCGACCGGCGTCGTCATCACGGATAGCGTCCCTAATTCCATCACCAATCCCAGTTTTGTCAGCAGTGGCGCAAGTATCACGCCGGTGGGTGGCACGGCTTACGTCTGGCAGGCGGGCACATTGGCTCCCGGGGTAACGGGCGTTATCACGCTCACCGGGACGCTCAGCCCGACTCTCGCCAGTGAACTGACCTTCGCCAATACCGCCACGATTGCAACTGCGGCGGATGAGCCAGCCACTGTCCAAAGCAATAACACCAGTTCGGTGAGTGTCGCCGCCCGCTTGCCGCGTCTTTCCATGACCGTGGACGACTGGGTATATAAGACCGCCGGGAGCGCGGTAGTGACCGTCACGCTCGATACGCCCCCAGCCGCGACTATAACGGTTGATTACGCGACGGGTGACGACACGGCGGTAGCAGGAACGGACTACGTGGCGACTAGCGGCATTTTGACCTTTGCCCCCGGTGTGGTACAGCAAACCATCCCCGTCACGATATTGAACAACCCGTCCAACACCACCGGGCGAGATTTCACAGTCACTTTGAGCAACCCGGTGAGGGCGGTCATCAGCACCGACTCTGTTCCCGTGCTGGTGGTACCGGGCTTTACGCGCATCGTCACCAACCACGCCGACAGCGGGCCGGGATCTCTCCGGCAAACCGTCGCGGAGGCGGTGGCGGGCGACACGCTCACGTTTGCTCCGAACATCACCGGGACGATTGAACTGGTTGAAGATGAACTGGTGATTGACAAAGGCCTGACTATCATCGGCCCCGGCGCAGACAAACTCGCGCTCAGCGGTCTCTATGCTCACCGGGTTCTTTCGGTCTCAATAAAGAGCAATGTGACTATCTCCGGCTTGTCCTTTACCTATGGCTTTTTAAGCGATGGTAATGGCGCGGGGATTTATAACGCGGGCAATCTCACCTTGTTGAGATGTTCCATCCATGACAACGTGATAATCCCGGGCTACTACTATGATCCCGTTTTTACTAGCGGACTATATAACGACGACGGGCAGGTGAGGTTGATTGACACGGAGGTGCATCACAATCAGACCCGGGTGACTTTCGATCCGAACACTGATGCCGGCGCTACGATTCATAATCATGGCGGCACTCTCACGCTCATCAACAGCCAGGTCTATGCTAATCGAGGAGGCGGTTTGTCAGGCAGTAATGTGCGTGACCAACACTACGCTGTGGCATTAACCAGCACTATATGGATGACCGGCACCGTTGTGTATGACAACTCAGGGGCGGGCGTGGTCCATGAGGGCTTCCTGACCATTGCCAATAGTAGCCTATACGATAATCAAGGCTATGGTATTTGGTGGGCCGGTGGTCGGAGTGATGGCGAAAATATGAGTCTCTCGCTTGTCAACACCACCCTCAGCGGTAACCAACAGGCAGGGTTATTTCATACTGGCGTGGGCGTAGCCACCTTGAGCAATGTCACTATTGCCAATAACAGAGGCTATGGCATTGGAAGCTATTATGACTACTCTATTTACGGTCACCCTGCTCAAGTGAGCAATTCCATTTTGGTGGGCAATCAAACGGGGAATTGCTACTGGGATTCAAAGGTTAACTCATTGGGCTACAACCTGATTGACGACAACACCTGTGGCCTGAACGCGACCGGCGACCTCACCAATACCAACCCGCTCCTTGGCCCGTTGGCGGATAACGGCGGCGGCACCTTGACGCATCTGCCCCTGCTCGGCAGTCCGACGATTGACGCGGGTGACTCGGCCACTTGCCCGACCACCGACCAGCGTGGCGTCGCGCGGCCTCAAGCCGGGGGGTGTGACATCGGCGCGGTGGAAGTCTCCGCCTCCGCCGACCTCATGGTAAGTCTGGGCGCAGAGCAAGCCAAAGCCCGGCCCGGCCAACCGCTGACCTATACCCTCAAGTTCAGGAATCTTGGCCTCCCCTCTGCACCGGGCGTGGTGCTCACGAACATTGTGCCGTCTTTCCTCAACAACGTAAATGTCACCAGTAGCGGCGCGGCAATCACACCGCTCGGCGGCCCCGCCTACGCGTGGCAAGTGGCCGACCTGCCCCTCGGCGCGGGCGGCACGATTACGGTGACCGGCATCGTCAACCCGGCTTTGACTTTAGGGGCGACCTTCACGAACACAGTTACGATTGCGACGACGGCTTCCGAACTGGATGTGACCAACAACACCGACTCGGCCAGCGTGACGGTTTCGCCGCCACAAGCCCGTTTCGCCGGAGACTACATCGTCCCCAAAGATATCGGCGTCCTGACCGCGTCGGTGACCCTCGACGTTGTCTCGGCTCTGACGATCACCGTGGACTATGCCACTCAGGATGGCACCGCGCTGGCCGGGACGGATTACCTCACTGCGACGGGGACGTTGACCTTTGTGCCCGGAGTGACGGAACAGAGTATCCCGCTCACGATTTTGAACGACGCGGGCAACACTTCCGGGCGGACGTTCTCGATGGTCCTGAGCAATCCGAGCAACGCGGAGATTGACCCCCGGCCGGCGCTGGTGCTCATCGTGCCTCAGATATTCAGGTTGACGATGCCGCTGATAATGCGCTAGCGCTGTTTCCAGGGACGTGAGGCGAGGGGGAGGTCTTCAGGCCGAAACGAAACCTGTTTTCGCAAAGAAAACAGGTTTCTCTGTTGTATGGCTTAGACTCTTGCACTATACTTGACTTATGCCTTCCAGAGATGCCATCCGCGACGCTGTGAAAACTGCGCTTGTGAAAGATGGCTGGACAATCACGCATGATCCGCTCCCCATCCGCCTCGATCCTATGCGCGTTTTTGCCGATTTAGGCGCAGAGCGTCCCATTGCCGCCGAGAGAGCCGGGCGCAAGATTGCAGTCGAGATAAAAAGTTTCACCGGGTTGTCGGTGATGGATGACTTGGAGAAGGCGCTGGGTCAATACGGCTTATACTCGGCTTTGCTCGCGGAAGTTGAGCCGGACCGGACAGTGTATCTCGCGGTGAGCGAGGCTGTGGCGACCAATGTGCTGGACACGTCCGCCGGCCAAATCCTGATCCGCCGTTTGGGAATCAGAGTTATCGTGGTCACACTGCCAACGCAGGAGGTTGTGAGATGGATCGGATAGAAGAATATCGCCAAATTATCGAGCGCATCTTGGGTGAACATCTGGAACTTGTGCCGAAGGAAGACCAAGTCGAAACATTGAGTGTGTGTGATACAGCCGGAGGCCACTACTTGTTAATGGAAATCGGCTGGCAACCACCGCGCCGGATTCACAGCGTTGTGTTTCATATACGGCTGAAAGACGGCAAAATTTGGATTGAGCAGGATTGGACTGAATATGGCGTCGCTCGCGAGTTGCTGGAAGCCGGTGTGCCGCCGGAGGTGATTGAGTTGGGCTTTCAACCGCCGGAGATGCGACCACATATTCAGTTGGTCACCACCCCCGCCCGATAAAACAGCCCCGCGGTTTCTCGCAGAAATCAAGGCTGTGGTTGCTTATAGCTTCTGAGATTCTTCAACAACTGTCGTTTCCTCTGCCCCTTGCTTTTCCTCCGCCTTCTCCACCTCGTCGGCCTCTTTCTCTTCAATGGGCTTGGGTGGCGCTTTCAGATACACCACGCCCAGCGGCGGGATGGTGAGCAAGATCGAATACGGCTGGCCTTGCCACTCAATCTCATCGGCGGGCAGGCCGCCCGCGTTGCCGAGATTGCTCCCGCCGTAGGCCGCCGAGTCGCTGTTAAGCAGTTCGCTGTAAAAGCCGGGGTGCGGCACGCCCACGCGGTAGCCCATTTGCGGCACGGGCGTGAAGTTCACCACGACGACGACTTGCTCAGCCGGGTCTTTGGCCTTGCGCAGGAACGAGACCACGCTGTGGTCCACGTCGCGGAAGTCAATCCACTGAAAGCCCTCCCAACTGAAATCCACTTCGTGCAGAGCCGCCTGCGTCGCGTACAGGTGGTTCAAGTCCTTCACCAGTTGTTGCAGTTGGCGGTGGGCGTCGAAATCCAACAGCATCCAATCCAACTCAGACTGAAAATTCCACTCCGTCCACTGGCCGAACTCCATGCCCATGAAAAGCAGTTTCTTGCCGGGGTGCGCGTACATATAGGCATAGAGCGCGCGCAGGTTGGCGAACTGTTGCCAGTAATCGCCGGGCATTTTGCCGGGCATGGCTTTCTTGAGATGCACCACTTCGTCGTGCGAGAAGGGCAGGATGAAGTTTTCGCTGAAGGCGTACATGAGCGAGAACGTCAGGCTGTGGTGATGATACCGGCGATGCACCGGGTCTTTCTGGATGTACTCCAGCATATCGTGCATCCAGCCCATGTTCCACTTCATATCGAAGCCGAGGCCGCCGATGTAGACCGGGCGCGAGACCAGCGGCCAGGCGGTGGATTCTTCAGCCATGGTCAACACGTCGGGGAATTTTTCGTGGACGAGTTCGTTGAAGCGTTTGATGAAGCGCACGGCTTCCAGATTTTCGCGCCCGCCGTATTCGTTGGGAACCCACTCACCTTGCTTGCGCGAGTAATCCAGGTAAAGCATCGAGGCCACGGCATCCACGCGCAGGCCGTCGAGGTGATACACGTCGAGCCAGAAGAGCGCGCTGGAGAGCAGAAATTCAACCACCTCGTTGCGACCGAGGTTGAAGATGAGCGTGCCCCAATCCTGATGCTCGCCCTTGCGCGGGTCGGCGTGCTCGTAGAGTTTGGTGCCGTCGAAGAACCCGAGGCCGTGCCCGTCTTTGGGGAAGTGCGCGGGAACCCAGTCGAGGATGAGGCCGAGGCCCACGCGGTGGGCGGCGTCCACGAAATAGCGGAAATCGTCGGGCGTGCCGAAGCGCGCGGTGGGCGCGAAGTAGCCGGTGGTCTGATAGCCCCACGAGCCATCGTAGGGATGCTCAGTGATGGGCAGAAGTTCGATGTGACTGTAGCCCATCTCTTTGACGTAAGGGACGAGTTGTTCGGCGAGTTGGCGATAATTGAGAAAGCCTTTGGGGTCATCCGGCGGTCTACGCCACGAGCCGAGATGCACTTCGTAAATGGAGATGGGCGATTGGAAACTTTGCTTCTCTTTGCGCGACTGCATCCAGTCCGCGTCATTCCATTGATAATGACTCAAATCCCACACTATCGAGGCGGTGTTGGGGCGCACTTCGGACGTGAACCCGTAGGGGTCGGTCTTGACCGCGAGGAGTTGGCGGTGATGACGGGTTTTGATTTCGTATTTGTACAAGCCGCCTTGTTGGAGGCCGGGGATGAAGAGTTCCCAAATGCCCACCGCCCCGCGCGGGCGCATGGGGTGGCGGCGGCCATCCCAGGCGTTGAACTCGCCGATGACGCTGACGCGCTCGGCGTTGGGGGCCCACACCGCGAAGACGACACCGCTCACGCCTTCGTGCGAGATGACGTGCGCGCCGAGTTTGTCGTAGAGCCGGAAATGCGTGCCTTCGCCGAAGAGATGCAAATCAAATTCGGTGAGGACGGGCGGGAAGCGATAAGGGTCTTCGAGGGTATAGGTGTCCTGGTCGGTGGTAATTTGTAATTGGTAATTGAAAGCGGCGGTGTCAGCGGGGAAGACGGCCTCGAAGAAGCCCTCGGAATGGATGCGCTCCATCGGGGTGAGGCTGTCCCCGCGTTTAACGGCGACCGCGCGGGCGTGGGGTTGAAACGCGCGGACCACCCAACCCGTGGGGGAGTCCGCGGCCAGCGGGTGCAGGCCAAGCAAGTCAAACGGCGCGCCATGTCGGCCTTCCAACAGAGCGGTGATCGCATCCGGGTGAGCGGTGGGCATAGCGCCTCCAGTTTCAGGGGGATAGGACGTGCGCGTAAACTTCAATCGTCAGGCGATAGTCATATGACGTGCGCCGTAAAATCCAGTCTTTGAGCCGGTGGTAGAGCGGATCAATCGGCACATAAGGGTAAGTGTCCTGCAAGTAGTATGCCGGGTCAAGCCATTGATGGATGGTGGTGATATTAGATTCCAAGCCACGCGTGCGATCTCGCCCAATCGTAACTAACCAAATGCGCGCTGGTGGCTGGTCGTGGAGCGTGGTCTGAATGTCCGGCAGGTCGGCGGTATAGAGCTGGGCCGCCGGGCGCGGGCCAGACAGGTAGTAGTGACCAAACACGCTATCATAATCACTGATGACCAAATCTCCCGGCGCGGCCCGGGCGCTGACAAACAGGGCGGCTTCTTTGGCCGGGGTCAGGTAAATGGGATTGAGAAACTGTTCGCCGCGAAAGTCGTTGACCAGGCTGGCGCCCCAGGCCAGGCACAGCAATCCGCCGATGAGCCATTTAAGTTTGCCGGAGGCCAAAGAAACCCAGCCCGCGGCGAGGATGATTAAAAAGTACGGCAGGGCAAAGAGACCGCGAACTGGAACGTTGATGAAGGGTGTACCGGTAGCGACAAAAGTAGTGGTGACTGAAATGACGACGATGCCCGCCAGACAGAGGCCGCCACTCTGCCAGCGTGAATGTCCAGAGCCTTTTCGGAGAAGACCGGCCACGAGTAAAACGCCAACGGCTACAAGTCCGAGCCAGGCCGCCGGGTGCCAGGGGAATAACGTTTCACCTACGCTGAACGTATAGGCGGCCGTGGCGAGGCCCAGGACAAACCCCAGCCCACTGCGCGCAAAATCGGCAGTGGTAAAAGCGCTGACGGCAGGGACTTGACTGGTCGTCGCAAACAAAAACCAGGGCAGGAACACGAGGCTGAGGGCCAACATCAGGACTAACCAACGGCGAAAAAAAACTTGCCGCGAGGCCGGCCAGATAATGAGCAACCCTTGGGCAACCGGCACAATCGCACCCGGATAAAAAGTGAGGAGAATGGCCAGACTTGCCAGGCCATAAGCAATCCACGTTATCCATTGCTTCTGCCGGAGGGCAATGAACAACAAAGCGGTGCTGAGCAGGCTCAGGAAGAGTAGCAGTGAATAGTAGCGCGCCATCCGGCTAAATTCGATAAACGCTGGACTAAAGCCCAGGAGGAGCATGGCTGGAACTGCGGCGCGGCGGTTGCCCCATTGGCGTGCGACGACAATCAGGAGTGGCAAACCCACAATGGCACAGGCCGTTGAGAACCAGCGGAGCGCGAAATCGCTTGGACCTGCCAGGCGCATCCAGCCATGCAACGCCAGGAAATAGAGCGGGGGGTGAATGTCGTTGCGGGCGGCGCGGACGGTGTCGGCAACCGAACCTTGAATCATTTGATAGGTGTCGAACTCGTCGATCCACAGGCTACGCTCGGACAACTGCCAGATGAGTAGCGCCCAACTGGCTAATAGGATGAGGAGTCCCGGCCATAGCCCGCCGCGGCTAGCGGACATCATCAAACGCACGGGCGCGCTTCTACTCGTCCGCATTTTCAGGGCTGGCGAGTTGGCGTTGGGATAGCGGCGGGAGAGATATATAACACTTCCGCCATTTTGCGGGCCAATTCAGGCGGCAAGTCGTTGGCAGATTGACACAAATAGTCGAGCATCATCTCTTGCACTCGGGCGGGGCGGAGGGAAAAGCCGAGCCGCTCGGCAATCTCGATCAGGCGTATGACCTGCCTGAAAGCCTCAAGGTCCGGTGCGCCGCTGGGCGTGTTGATTAGGAGGCGCACGCGCTCGACGACGGCTTGCTCCAAGTTGTGCGTCGTCCAGCCGCGTTCCAGCCGCAAGCCGTCGCGCTCGGCGAGTTCGAGCACGTGGCGCATATTTTGTTCGGTGGTTTCCCGCGGGTCACGGGCCAGTTCGAGCGCCGCCTGGGCAAGCCGATGGCTCAGCGTGTACTCGGCAGCCACGCGTAGTTCGACCGGCACCGGCATATTGGCCGCGCGCAAGACTTGGATGGTGCCCATGTGCTGAGTATAGATTTGCTCGTAGGAATTAGCGAGGCCGGAGAGGGTCTCTTGTTCGAGTGTCTTCATCAGGCGGCGGCGGTCGGAGGGCGGCAGGTCTCCGAGGCTGAAGATGTTTGCGCCCGCCACGCTTTTGAGCAGGCGCGCGAGTTTGGGCGGCGTCATACGGTGCAGGCGTTTGAAGAGTTGCGCGCAGAAGCGTTCGCTCTCGTCGGCGCTGTGACTGCGCGTGGCCGAAGCCGCGAAGTTGTAGCCGCCCAAGTGCAAAGCGGCATAAGTCCACTGACTGGTGCGGCTGGTCGAATCGGAGGTGAGGCGCAGGTGGCCGCAGACGAGGCGATAATCGCCGACCTGCCGCGCGTGGCTGAGGACTTGTTCAATACGATAGGCGTGCCGCCGGTAGCGCACGGGGAAGGGGTCTACGAGCGCATTGATGGCGTAACTCGCGGCGACGCGCTCCGGCCCGATGGCGGCGGGCTGAACCAACCGGCGATAGACCTCCGCGCCGTTGCCATATTGCTTCTCGTTGCTTTCGGCTGTTTCTAAATCGTCCAACAGTTTGTGGGTCAGTTCGGCCCCGTCGAAGCGCGAGGCCAGGTCAATAGCCCGGGCGGCATATTTGAGGACTTGGGCTGTTTCTAACCCGGCGATGTCGTTGAAAAACCAGCCGCAACTGGTGTACATGAGCAGAGCGTGCCGTTGCATTTCGAGCAGAGTCAGGGCGCGCTCGCGTTCATCTTCGGCGAGATGAGGCCGGACGCGTTTGGTGAGGAAAGCGTCAAGGCGCTCGGGCGTGCGGTCGGGCAAGGCCGCGCCGTAGGCGTCGCGCGCGGCCCACGGGTCGCCGAGCAGGGCCGGGGCCTCGCGCTCGTAAATCTTTGCCAGTTCGTCGCGCAAGCGGTCGAGCGCCAATCGTAGAGGCGCGCGCCAGCGTTGATGCCAATCCGCCGGGCCGCCGGCGCGGCAACCGCAATCGCGGCTCCAGCGCCCCAGGCCGTGCGCGCAACTCCACGCGGTGGCGGGTTTGATTTCCACTTCCCATTGCGGCGGGGCCGCGTCGAGATAGGCCGCGTAGTTGGTCACGGTGAAGTCGTGGGCGGGGGCTTCGTGCGTGAGGGCGTAAATCAAAGTGAGTTCCGCAAATTTTTTGTGATGCCCAAAGGTCTCGCCGTCGGTGGCGAGGTGAATCAGTTGGGGATGCAGGCGGTTCGGGTCCACCGCGCCCGCCAGAGTGGAGACAAAGCGCTGGCTGTCGCGGAATAAATCGCCATAGCCTGCGGCGTGCGAGAGCGGGCCATCGTAAAAAAAGACGGCGAGGCTCCGCCCGCTACTGAGGCGGCAGAGGTACGCCCGCGAGGGGTCAATATTCCCGTCGCTCACCTTTGCCCAGCCCGTGTGGTCAATGGCCCCCAGTGGGCGAATCCGCGCGGCTTGCGAGGGCGCGAGAATCACGTAGCGCATCCCGTGCGCGGCGAGGATTTCGAGCGTATCGTAATCCACGGCTGTTTCGGCGAGCCACATGGCTTCGGCCTCGCGCCCGAAGTGAAAGCGGAAGTCGGCGAGACCCCAGCGCACTTGCGTCACCTGGTCGCGCGGGTTGGCGAGGGGCATGATGAGATGATTGTAGACTTGCGCGATGGCGTTGCCGTGTCCGAGGCGTTTGAGGCTGGCCGCGTCGCCCTGTTTAATGCGCTCGTACACATCGGGGGCGTGGGCGCGAATCCACGAGAGCAGGGTGGGGCCGACGTTGAAGGAGAGATATGCGTAGTTGTTGAGAATACCCACCACGCGCCCGTCGCCGCCGATGACCCGCGCGAAGGCGTTGGGGCGGTAGCACTCTTCGGCGATGCGCTCATTCCAATCGTGATACGGCTCCGCGGTGGGTTCGCGGTCTATTTCATCCGTCCACGGATTTTCGCGGGGTGGTTGATAGAAGTGGGCGTGAAGGGTAAGGAAGGGCATGAGGCAGTGGGAGGGGAGAGGCGGAAAGCAGAGATTGGAGATTACCGATTGGTCGGCGGCTGAAACGGCGCGTTCCACGCGGGCGATTTGTGAACGTGAACCACTTTGTAACCATCCGCGAATTTGACGATGACGCGGCTTTCATTATAACTGCGAACCACCACGCCGCCCGGCGTGCCCTGTTGAATCAGCATCGTGTAACTGGCAATGGCTGTGTCGCCATAGCGTTGCTCGCAGTAGTTGGCGAGGTCAAAGCGGGTGCGCGGTTTTTCTTTGAGCGCCGGGCCATCCGGCGCGAGGGCCGAGCCGGTGGTGTCCGGGCGCGCGGCTTCGGTCATCATGAAGTCGTGGAAAGGGAGGCCGTCAATGCGTTGAGGCGAAATGTACCACTCGTATAAAGTGAGTTCCGGCGCCGTCGTGGCGTGGTAGATGTCGAGGTCAGAATCGAAGATGGCTTGCAGGTGGTTTTCGAGGAACTGGCGGATTTCGCTCATCATAATTACTCCTATACGGTTTGACGCGTTGAGTTGTTTTCACCCCGGCTGTTCGCTCATCTGAAAAGAAGAGGTATAAAAACCCGGTTAGAGGCTCCCAGAATTGCCCAGAGCGAGAAATGGTCCGGAGTCGCAGTTACCGTATGGGCGGCGACATCTAAAGCCGATGTCGCTTCGCGCACCCACTGCGTGCCGTCCCAAAAATAGAGGGCCAGCGTATTTTCAATGACAATCCCGCGTTCAGCAGATGTATATTGCACCGTAAGAGTGTAGGGGCTGGCGGGTTGAAGGGGTTGCCCATCGGCAAGGCTTATGGCTGACACATCAAAGGTATGTTGGATATCAAACAGATTGCCGGTCAGCGGAAAACTGCCCGGGAAATGGTCAGTATGCGAGATAGTCACAGATGTGGTGAATGCGCCAGACGGGAAGATATAGGTCGTTGCGCTGGTAGAGGCAGTCAGCACTCCCCCCGTCGGTGGGATCAACGCTGAAGTTGTAGGCAAGGAGCGCAGGCGCAGGATTTGCACACCCTCGCTTCCGTCCGCGACGTAGATCAAGTCGCCAGAAACTTGCACTTCATAAGCGACGCCCGGTGTATCGTAACTGCCACGCGGTAAAGGATTGGCTGGTTCGCTTACATCTATAATTTGCAGTCCGGCCTCTTCATCGGCAATATAGGCCAGCGTGTCTGAAACTACCAAGCTGTTAGCGTATCCGGGAGTATCAAAAGTGCTGATGAGGGTCGGGCTGACCGGGTTGCTTAGATCAACGATATATAACCCATTGTTCCCGGCAGTAACATAAGCTAAGTTGTCCACAATCTGAATATCAGTTGTGCCGCTCACGTCAGTGAAAACACTCAATAGCGTGGGACTCACCGGATTGCTGACATCAAGCATTGTGAGTCCGGGGCTATTGCCAGTGATGTAAGCGACTGTGCCGGAGAGCGCGATGGAAGAATAACTATCACTCGCGAGGGTATAAGAGCTCAACCGAGTTGGAGTGCTTGGAATACTAAAATCGACTATTTGCAAGTCACTGCTGTTTCCGAAATACTCCCATGCGTTGGTAAAATAAGCGCGTGAGCCTTTCACCTCGATATCTAGAATAGAAGAACCACATTCACAGCGGCCCAACCGAACAGGCGCGCCCAGATCACTGACATCCACTAGATCTACCTGACCAGCTAAACAACATGATGTGAAATGATAAGTACTGGCTAAGTAAAGGTAGTTGCCATTGATTTTCAGGCTGGTGGCGCTACCAGAAAATACAATGTTGGACCACATCGTCAGAGGGTAACTGCTCTGAATAACAGGATTCGCCGGGGTGCTGACGTCGAAAATTTTTAGAGAGTATTCGTCATTAGCGCCCACGTAAGCTGATGTGCCACTCACTGCAATAGTCGTAACGTAGCCACTGATATTGCCAACTGTGTCAACCGTTGGGGAAGAAGCAGTATTGTCGGCTAAGGCTGGCACGCTGACAGATGGCGTACCCTGGACCCGCGCTGAAATTGCAAGCATCACCATAATAAAAATCACAGTGATGATATATGGGGAGTGTGTGGATTTAATCATTTCTCATAGCCTCCAAACAGGGTTTCATATCGCCTAGTTTCTTGAGTCCACTATAGAGATGGCTTATTATCGGCCCGTTCAGAAACAAAAGCCAGACTTTTGGGCATTGCCCCAGCTTGCCCAATTTCCGTTTTCCCGTCTCAAAATTGAGCGAACCGAGAGAGGATGGATGTTTAAGGTAAAATGAGTCAATGCGTCGAATCATTCATCTCATTATCGCGTTGACTTTGCTCTTCCCGACCTCCGGCGGAGTGTGGGCCAACCCGCTCCCCCGGCCAGTTGCTCAAACCGGCACGGTCGTCGCCCTCCTATCCACCATGACGCCTGCCGAGAAAGTCGGGCAGTTGTTCCTGGTCACCTTTTACGGCCCCTCGGCGGCGGCGGGCACTGACATCGAGCGGCTCGTCACGCAATACCACGTCGGCGGCCTGGTCCTCTCGGCAGCCAACGACAACATCACCGACACCGTCAACACCCCTCTGCAAGTCCTCACCCTCACCAATCAACTGCAATCCGCCGCGTTGGCCGCCTCCCAAATCCCGCGCGATACGCCCGGCCAGTCGCGCGAAATTTCCACCCCGCCGTTTATCCCGCTCTTCATCGCCATCCAGCACGAGGGGGATGGCTATCCCTTCACCGCGATTCGTTCCGGCCTGACGGAGTTGCCCGACGCTATGGCGATTGGCGCAACGTGGGACCCCGCGCAGGCCGAGGCCATCGGGCGCATCGCAGGCGAGGAACTTGCCGCGCTCGGCGTGAATCTGCTCCTCGGTCCTTCGCTGGACGTGCTCGATACCCCGCGCCCGCAGGGAACCGGCGACCTCGGGACGCGCGTCTTCGGCGGCGACCCGTACTGGGTGGGCGTGCTGGGGCAAGCCTACATTCGCGGGGTCCACGCGGGCGCCGGGAAACGCCTGGCCGTCGTCGCCAAACATTTCCCCGGCCTCGGCTCCAGTGACCGCAATCCCGACGAAGATCAGGACGTGCCCACCGTCCGCAAATTGCTGGAGCAATTGAAACAAAACGAATTGGCGCCCTTCTTCGCCGTCACCGGCGGCATCACCGACACCACGGCCATGGCCGACGCGTTGCTCACCACGCACATCCGCTTTGTGGGCTTTCAGGGCAATCCGCGCCAGACCACGCGCCCGATCAGTTTCGACGAGCAGACGCTCGGCCAACTGCTGGCCTTGCCCGAGATTGCCGCGTGGCGCAACACCGGCGGGGTGACGGTCAGCGACGCGCTCGGCGTGCGCGCCGTCAAGCGCTTCTACGACCCCTCGGAGCGCGCCTTCAACAACAAGCGCATTGCGCGGGAAGCCTTTGCGGCCGGCAACGACTTGCTTTATCTCTCCGAGTTTGGCCTTAGTCCGCGCAACGACCAGACCAACACCATCATTGACACGATCACGTACTTCACACAACAGTACGAAGCCGACCCGGTCTTTGCCGACAAGGTGGATGCCGCCGTGGCGCGCCTCCTCACGCTTAAACTCCGTTTAAATGGCGGCGCATTTGACGCCAGCAAGTCCCTGCGCTCCGAGGCCGATCTCGCGGCTCTGGGGCAGAGCGAGGCCGCCGTGCGCACGGTGGCCCAAAACGCGGCGACGTTAGTGGGCCTCACTGGTGAGGAAGCGGCGGCGCGCCTGGCCGAGCCGCCCGCGCCGAGTGAGCGCATCGTCTTCTTCACGGATGCGCGCCAGGGGCGGCAATGCACTGCTTGTCCAGCTTACCCCTTGCTCGACAAACGGGCGCTGGAGCGCGCCGTGTTGCGGCTCTACGGCCCGGCGGGCAGTGGGCAAGTGCGCGAAGGCAACCTGCTCAGTTTCAGTTTCGACGAACTCGCGGCCTATTTGAACGCGGCGGCGATTCCGACGCCCGCCCCGGCGGCGGGCACGCCCACACCCGAACCCGCGCCGCTGGAAACCGCGCTCACGCAGGCTGACTGGATTGTCTTCAATATGCTGAACGTCACGCCGAATGTCCCGGCTTCCAGCGTGGTCTCGGCCTTTCTGGCTCAACGCGCCGATCTCGCGCGCAATAAGAAAGTCATCGTCTTCGGTTTCAACGCGCCCTATTATTTGGACGCGACCGACGTGAGCAAACTCACGGCGTTCTACGCGCTCTACGGTAAGTCGCCCGTGTTTGTGGACGTGGCGGCCCGCTTGCTTTTCCGCGAACTCACGCCGCGCGGCGCTCTGCCAGTGTCGGTGCAAAGTGTGGGCTACGACCTCGCGCGGGCCACCGCGCCCGACCCGAATCAGTTGATTGAGATTTTCATTGACCGGCCTCAACCCGGCCCCGGCACGCCCACGCCGCAAGCGCCCGTCGAAATCAAAAAGGGCGAAGTCCTGCATTTACGGACGGGGGTGATCCGCGACCTCAACGGTCACCCCGTGCCCGACGGGACGCCGGTGCAATTTTCGATTCTGTACGAGGAGGATGCCTTGCCCGCCGTGCAACCGGCCTCGACCAAAGACGGCGTGGCCTCGACGGATCTCCCGCTCAACCGCGTGGGCAAATTAAAACTCACGGCTTCATCCGAACCGGCGTTCTCGTCGTCCACTTTAGATATTACGGTTGGCGACATCGTCCTCATCACCGTCATCACCCCCACGCCGCGCCCGACGGATACGCCGCCACCGACCGACACGCCGATTCCGGCTACTCCGACTGTGACCGTAGAACCGACTCAAACACCCAAGGGCCCGCCGCCTAGTCCCGCTGGCCGCGTGGTCTGGCGCGATTTCATCATGATGTGTTTGGGTCTGGCGAGCGCCATGCTCATTGGCTATCGCCTCGGGGACAGCGCCACCACCAGAAGTCAGCGCTTCCGCGTGGCCCTTGCCGGGGCGATTGGCGTCCTTGCTGGTTACAATTTTTTCGCGCTCGCGCTCCCCGGGGCTGAGGCGGCCTCGCAGAGATTTGGCATCCTCGCGGCGACGATTTGCGTCATCATCGGCGCGCTATTAGGGCTCGTGACGGGCTGGTATTGGTTTGTGCGGCGGGTGATGTAACGCAACCGGCCCGATCTGGACTTATTGCAACGGGAGGGGGAACAACGTGAGGATAAGGGCCAGCAGGAATAATCCCGCTGCGGCGAGGGCGAGATAACGGTCGAGGGGAGTGGAAAGGCTGGGGAGGCGGATGGTCGGTTGCACGACAATCGTGTGGCCGTCGTCGCGCAGGCTCACCCCCGTGCCGGAGCGCAACGCCTGACAGAAAGTTTCCACATCGGGCGGGCGGTCGTCGGGGTGCAAGGCCAGCGCCCACAAAATAGCGCGCTCCACTTTCGGCGAAATCGTCGGGTTGAGTACGTGCGGGAGGGTGAGCGACTCGGGGCGCAGGAAGCGTTGTTTGGCTTCAGCGGGCGGCTCGTTGGTGAGCAAGTGATAAAGCGTCGCGCCGAAAGCGTAGATGTCGGTGCGCACGTCGGTGTGGCCGGTGTCACTGCCGTATTGTTCCAGCGGCGTGTAGTGCGCGGTGCCGAGGCCCTGCACGATGGTGATGGTACGCTCGTCGGGGGCCAGCACTTTCACGAGGCCGAAATCCACCAGTTTCACGACGCCATTCGGAGTCAGCTTTAAGTTTGAGGGTTTGATGTCGCGGTGGACGATTGGCGGCTCCTGACTGTGCATGAACGTCAACGCCTGGCCGAGTTGCATGGCCCAGTCCACCACTTCACTCTCTGGAATGAACCGCCCATTTTGCCGCGCCTCGTCCATGATGATCTTGAGATCACGTCCGGGCACGAAGTCCATCACGAGATAATCGTGGCCCTCGTCGGAGAAGAAGTCGGAGACTTTGGGGAGATTGGGGTGGTCGAGGCGCGCGAGAACAGACGCCTCGCGGTAGAATTGATCGCGAGCCTGCTGTTGGGTTTCGGGCGGCAGAGAAGCATCATTCTGGACTTCCTTGAGGGCGCACAAACGGCCCTCCAGGACAAGATCTTCAGCCTGATAAATGCTACCCATGCCGCCTTGCCCGATGTGTTGCGTAACGCGGTAACGTCCACGCAACACGTCTCCGGCGTTGAGTGGCGGCAACATCGTCAACCTCGACTGAATTGTAGAGTGCGGTGTATTTGAGAGAGCGTGACACCCCCTCGATTCAGGAATCCCAGCGTAGGGCCAATCTCTCGGCTGGCCCGTGAACTCGCTCAATCGTTCGTGGCGCAAGTTGTCAACTTGTGTCACTGTCCAGTATTATAACCTGAACTCAATCGGAAAACATCTATGGCAGGCAAAGACGACGTTCCCATTCTCATCGCGCAAACCGGCCCGGCCACCGGCCAACGGTGGGTGCTGGCTAAAGAAATGCTCACCATTGGCCGCGATGCCGAGTGTGACATCATGATTCCTGACCGGCAGATAAGCCGCGTCCACGCGCGTCTGAACAAAACGGCGGCGGGGTTTGAGATTGAAGACCTCGGGAGCAAGAACGGCACGCACGTTAACGGCTCGCCGCTGAAAGGCGCGTGCCACTTGCAGGATGGTGATTTGATTCAAGTGGCGCTCGTGGCGCAGTTGGTATTTGTCGGCTCGGAAGCGACGATGCCCTTGCGGATGGACACGCCTCTGGCGGCGATGCTGGCCGCGGCCGGGAGCGGTAACCCGGCGAGCGGCGGGCGTCTGCGGTTGGACGGCGCGGCCCGGCGGGTATGGGTGGCCGACCGGGAGATAGACCCACCCCTCTCCGTCCCGCAGTTCCGCTTCCTCGAATTGATTTATCTGCGCCCCGGGCAGGTGGCCTCGCGCGAGGACGTGATTGCCGCTGTGTGGCCGGAAGCGCAAGGTTCCGGCGTCTCCGAGCAGGCTATTGACGCCCTCGTGCGTCGTTTGCGCGACCGGCTGGCTGAACTCGACCCCGGCCATCAATATGTCGCCACCGTGCGCGGGCACGGATTCAGGCTGGATAATCCAGCGGCGTGAAGAAAAACAACACGGACGGGGTTTAAGCCCGTCCGTGTGAGTCTCAAGTCAGTAAGTGTTAGGTGTGTGTCAGGGCGTCGAGGAAGCGACAAACAGCATGACCATTTTCTTGTCGCTATCGAGCAGTGTGAGTTGATTGCGTTCGATGCGGAAACTCGTCACTCGCCCCAGCGCCGTTAGAAATTCCATTTCCCGCTGGCCCGGATCGCCTTCACACGCTTTCTTCGTGGAGGCTAATGGGCCAAACGTCACTCCATCCCCACTGAGTTTATAAGAGCCAAAGTAATTGTTGCATCCCGCAAAACCGGCGGCTTGGCCATCTTTGAATGCAAGCGTAATTTTCTCGTCCACGGCGGTGCTCACAACCGCGTCGTTTTGAGCGATGCCGCTCAAACTCCAGACGCTACCCTCCAACGGCAAAGGCGTCGCAACTTCAAACACCAACACGCCCTCAGTGCCCGTCAACGTCAAGCGGTCACCGGCCAGTGTATAGCCTGTGACAGCATTCAGCATCTTCAAGAAATCGGATTCTTGTTGCATCAGCGGCTCTGGGCAGGCCATGAGGGTCATCATCGGTCCCGGCCCGGCCAACTTCAATGTCTGACCATCGGCAGTGTAGTTGGAGGAGTAGTGATTACAGCCCGTCGAGCCGGACATATGCTCGGCATCAATGTCCAATGTGGCGGGCGACTCCGTCAACGGGCGCGTGAGCGCCTCCGGCTGTCCATAACCCACGAGATTCCACAACGTGCCAGCGAGGTGAGATGGTCCGGCTTCGATAGGGGCGGGTGCGCCGGGAGCGGATGGTTCTATCGGCGCGCAGGCCGCGAGAACCATAACCCCGACGGTCACTAGAAAAATGGACGATATGCGAACAGGTGAGAGATGCATAGTTTTCCTCAAAAGTTATATTGGGTATAGTGCGCTTCGTATGTGAATTCTGGCGCACATCCATTGACGCTACGCATCGAGGAAAAGTTCCGTCTGCCCCGAACTTGAAATGCACCGTGAGCAGTTGACTCTCAGCGCGGTTAGACTAGACTTTTTAGCGAGAGCGGTTTGGTTCAACAGATTGTCGGCAAGAGCGCCTTCAGACCTGACGAACTCATCCGCGAGATTCGGGACGTGGTGGCCGGGGCGGCGCAGAGCGGATAGACGGCTCGACGTTTCAGGAGGCTGACCTATGGAAGAAATGACTATCCTTGAACTGCAAAGGCAGATGACCTCGGGTGAATTGACGGCTCGTCGCCTCGCCGAAAACTATCTCGAGCAAATCGAAAAGTTGGATAAGCAAGGCCCGGCTATTAATGCGGTGATTGAGCTCAACCCCGAGGCGCTCGCCATAGCCGAGGCGCTCGACCAGGAGCGCCAGGCGGGCAGGACGCGCGGGCCATTGCACGGCATCCCGATTCTGATCAAAGACAATATAGATACCCATGACCGCATACAAACTACCGCTGGATCGCTGGCGCTGGCCGGCTCCATTGCCCGGCGCGACGCCTTCAGCGTGAGACGTCTCCGCGCCGCCGGCGCGTTGCTGCTCGGTAAGACGAATTTAAGTGAATGGGCGAATTTTCGTGGGAAGCATTCGGTGAGCGGCTGGTCGAGCCGGGGAGGATTGACGCGTAATCCGTATGCGTTGGACCGTTCCGCCTGTGGCTCATCCTCCGGTTCGGGCGCGGCCGTTGCGGCGAATTTGTGCGCCGGGGCCCTCGGCACCGAGACGGATGGTTCGATTATCTGTCCCTCACAGACCAACGGCATCGTCGGCATTAAGCCTACTCTGGGTTTGATAAGTCGCAGTGGCATTATCCCCATCGCGCACAGCCAGGATACGGCGGGGCCGATGGCGCGCACCGTTGCAGATGCGGCGATTTTGCTGGGGGCGTTGACGGGCATTGATAAAGCGGATGCCGCTACCCGGGCTAGTCAGAAGCACGCGAGGCAGGATTACACTCAGTTCCTTGATCTAAACGGTTTGCAGGGCGCGCGGATTGGCGTCGCCCGCAAAATGGCCGGGACGGACCCGCGTGTCATCAAGATTTTTGAATCTTGCCTCGCAGTCATGAAACAGTTGGGGGCGGTGATTATTGACCTCGTCACCGTGCCGAACTTCAATAAGTTGAGCAAGGCTGAAGTCGAAGTCTTGCATTACGAGTTCAAAGCGGATTTGAACAAGTATCTCGCCGCGCTGGGGCGGCAGGCGCCGGTGCGGACGATGGCCGACGTGATCAAGTTCAACGAAGAAAATCAGGCGCGCGTGATGCCATACTTCGGGCAAGAACATCTGCTGACCGCGCAGGCGAAAGGGCCGCTGACGAGTAAGGAGTATCGGAAGGCGTTGGCGAAGAACCGGCGCTTGACGCGCTCAGCCGGGATTGATCTGGCGCTAAGGCGGCATCGCCTCGATG
>Ga0315281_10001869_pt1 | contig 31301 bp, 33 predicted proteins | sample YL17G07_0_MG_FD_204540 | JGI IMG/M metagenome (GOLD analysis project Ga0315281, IMG submission 204540) | Sediment microbial communities from Yellowstone Lake, YNP, Wyoming, USA - YL17G07_0 | ecosystem: Environmental > Aquatic > Freshwater > Lake > Sediment | place: USA: Wyoming | collected...
CTGATTCTCAAAGTTTTATTTACTCAAATCTCTAAGGTGAATTCATGGTGAATGAAAGCACATACAATCCAGTGGCTGTAGAAAGGCAAATGCTGGAATTCTGGAAGAAAAATGAAATATTCAAAAAACTTGTCAAGAAGAATTCTAAAGGAAAAAGATTTTCATTTATAGACGGACCAATAACTGCCAATAATCCAATGGGCGTTCATCATGCTTGGGGTAGAACTTTGAAGGATTTATTTTTAAGATACAAGGCCATGCAAGGATTCAAACAAAGATATCAAAACGGTTTTGATTGTCAGGGGCTTTGGGTTGAGGTAGAAGTTGAAAAGGATCTTGGCTTTAATTCAAAGCACGACATAGAAAAATTTGGTTTGGAAAACTTTTCTAAAGCATGCAGGGAGAGAGTAAATAAATTCTCTAAAAGGATAACCGAGCAATCAATTCGCTTGGGCCAATGGATGGATTGGGAAAACTCCTATCACACTTTTGATGACAGCAACATCGAGGCAATATGGTTTTTCTTGAAGAAATGCAGAGAAAAGAAATGGCTCTATGAAGGAACCAAGTGCATGCCTTGGTGTTACAGATGCGGTACATCCTTGTCTCAGCACGAGCAGGCAGACAGTTACACGGATCTTGTCCATCCTGGCTTGTTCGTCAAGTTTAAAATCAAGAGCAGAAAAAACGAGTATTTGCTGGTGTGGACTACGACTGCTTGGACTTTGAGTTCTAATGTGGCTGTTGCAGTTCATCCTGATTTGGATTACGTGAAAGTAAAAAAAGAAAATGGATACTTCTACTTGTCTAAAGGAACTACAAAGCACATAGGCGAGCATGAAGTTGTAGAAACTTTTAAAGGAAAAGATTTGATTGGAATGGAATATGAATCGCTTTACCCTGATTTTGAAACCCAGAAAGGAGTCAAGCATGCAGTAGTTGGCTGGGACCTTGTAAGTGAAGAAGAAGGTACGGGTATGGTCCACATCGCCCCAGGCTGCGGTGTTGAGGACCATGAGCTTGGAAAAGAAAAGGACCTTGCTGAAATTGCTCCACTCGATGAATTTGGATATTTCATCAAAGGTTTCGGCTGGCTTACAGGAAAAAATGTCAAAGGGATTTCACCATTAGTGATTGAAGATTTGAAAAATAGAGGGTTCTTGTTTAAAGTCGAAGATTACAGGCATAGGTATCCAATCTGTTGGAGATGCAAAGAAGAATTGGTTTTTAGGTTAGTCAGAGAATGGTTCATAAAGTCTGACGGTGTGAGGAAAAAAATGAAAGATGAAACTGCAAAAGTTGTTTGGTATCCAGAATTTGGTGGCAAACTTATGCAAGACTGGCTGACAAACATGGGTGACTGGTGTATTTCCAGAAAAAGATATTGGGGCCTGCCTTTGCCATTTTATAAATGTGGTTGCGGCCATGTTGAAATAATAGGTTCTAAAAAAGAGTTGAAAGAAAAGGCAATTAATCCTAAGTTGGTTGATAAATTGCCAGAGTTGCACAGGCCTTGGATAGATGAAATAAAAATAAAATGTCCAAAGTGCAAAGCTGAGGCCGAAAGAATAAAGGAGGTAGGGGATTGCTGGCTGGATGCTGGCATAGTTCCATTCTCTACTTTGAAATATTTTACTGATAAAAAATATTGGAAGGAATGGTTCCCTGCTGATTTTATATCAGAAATGCGTGAGCAAGTTAAACTCTGGTTCTATTCAATCCTGTTCATGAGTGTCACGCTTGAAGGAGTCACTTGCTATAAAAAAGTTCTCACGTACGAGAAAGTCAACGATGAAAAAGGAAACCCGATGCACAAGAGCTTGGGAAATGTCATATGGTTTGATGATGCTGCAGAAAAGATGGGTGCAGATGTGATGAGGTGGATGTTCGTCAAGCAAAACCCTAATTTTATTTTAAATTTTGGCTACACACCAGCAAAAGATGCTTACAGGAATTTGAACATTCTATACAACACGATCCAATATGTAAAAACTTATTGTGAAGCTAGCAATTACAAGCCGAAGAAAATAGCTAAAAGAGATTTAGCAAGTGAATGGATAATTTCTAGATTAGAATCTTTGAAGAAAAATGTTTTTAAAAATATGGAAGAGATGAAATATCATTTTGCTTCAAAAGCCATAGAAGATTTCTTTTTGTATGATCTGTCAAGATGGTACATTCAAATTATAAGATCCAAAGTCAAGCCAGGAGAGGATTCTAAATGCAAAGGAATCGTTTTGGACACACTTTATTATGTCACCCTTGAATTGTTGAAGCTGATAGCTCCATTCATGCCATTTTTTGCAGAGTTCTGCTATCAAGACTACTACAGAAAGTTTGAGAAGGTAGAAAGCATCCATCTGATGGATTGGCCAAAGCCTAATGAAAAACTTATAGATGATGAATTGAACAGAAACATGGAAATTGTTAGAAAGATAGTTGAATCGTCTTTTTCATCCAGGCAGTCTGCAAATATAAAAAGAAGATGGCCAGTTGGTGAAATCTTTGTAGTGTCTGAAGACAAAAGTGTGGTCAAGGCCGTGAAAAATCTGGAAGAAGTATTGCTCAAGATGTGTAACTGCAAATGCATAAGTGTTGTGAAGGAGAGACCAAAAGGAGAATTCTCAGAAGCTGAATTTGATTTTGGAAAAGTTTTGATAAATAAAAAATTAGATGAAAAACTTTTGGAAGAAGCCTTGATTAGAGAAGTGATAAGGGAGATTCAATCTCTAAGGAAGAAATATGGTTTTAATGTTAAAGAAAACATTAATCTAACATTAAGTTCAGATGAAAAATCAAATGCAGTTTTGAAAAAGTATGTTAAGGATTTAAAGAAAGAGGTTGGGGCAAAAGATATAGTTCTTGGAAAGATGAAAGGACAATACAAAGGGACTCTGAAGTTTGAAAACATTGCAGTTGAGATAGCGTTCGATAGATAGTTCATTTGTTTTTTGCTTTCTTTAATGCAAAAATCACTTAATTAATAAAGTTAAGCTAAAGCTTTTATTGAAACCTCAATGGGTGGTATTACTTCTTTACTTTTTTCTGTGTATCTACTTCTAAAAATGGGTCTTAGGCCCGGTCCATACTGAATTAACCCATCTTTTCCTTGGTAATCAAATCTTCTGATAGCATACTCTAATTCCATACCTTTTTGTAAATCACCTAAATCACAGTCAAGCAATATAACTTTACCATTTTTTAAAACACGATAAACACTTTTTGTAAGAAAAGGCTTTCCAAGCGGTTTTTCATAACTTTTCAATCTTGCTAATTCTGGAATAAATCTCTCTATCAGATTTTCTTTTCTACATTTTGGGCTAAGACATTTTTCTTTTGCAGGATAGTATATTGTTTTACAATCATCACAAAGTATAATTCTGATACTTTTGACATCTCTATTTAATGGTTCAACTTCACCTATAATTTTTGGGAAAACCAAATGTTTATTTTTTGTCCATCTTATAAACCTTTCTTTCAGATGATCTGAATATGTTTTTAGACTTATATCCACACCTCTTTTTATATAATCTTCAACTGATGGTACGATTCCTCTTTTTTCTTCTATTCCATCTAAAACTTTAATGCTTGTTGCAATAACATACGCACCAGATCCGTAAGAAACTGCTAGTATGTCTTCGCCTGGGCTTGCATTATCTAAAATATTAGCTACTGCTATGGGTGTTGATGCAGCATATGTGTTACCAGTTTTTAAAACTGTGAGCCAAGGTTTTACTTTCTTTTCTATATCTTCTTTAGTAATTTTCATTCTTTCTCTCAAATCTTCATCTTCTATCATTCTGTCTATGTCAAACGGGGTTTTACTTTCTCCTGAAATTGTTCTACAGGTTTTTAACGGCATGTACCCATTAGGTTGATGAAATGTTATATAATCATAATTTTCCAATTTCATATCATGGTGTTTTGTTAATAGTCCTGCTATCCCGCCAATAGTATGAAATATGTATGCATCTCTTGTTGTTTCTCCAAAATGCTTTGGAACTAACATCCCTTCTCTTCTAAAAAAATCTTTAGTGTTAGTTGCAAATGGAACAGCATCGTAAAGTTCAGCAATTAGATTATCCCTTCCTATCACAAATGCTCCTGCTCCAGCACCACAAGCATATTCCAGAGGATCACCCAAAGGTGCTTGTGCTACATCTGTACCTATAGCAAGTCCACAATTGATTTCTCCAGATAAAACTTTTGATTTTACATCGCTGACGGCTTGCATTCCCGCATTGCATGCGCCCTCTTCATCGGGAACAAATGTGTACGGGCCTATGCCAAGAAATGATGCAACTTCTACTGCAATTGTTCCTACTGTATAAGGTTTTGATTCCGAACCCACGTATACTGCAGAGCATTCAAAAGGTTCTATACCAATTCCTTTTGGATTAATTCCTGTCATCCTAAAAGCGTTTTCTGCTGCTTCAGTTGCTAATGTTGTTGAATCTTCGCATGGTCCAGCAATTGTTTTTTGATTAAGAAGTAAACCTTTTTTTATTTTATCTATATAATCTGATAAATCAGGGCGACGATTTTCTCTTTCTCTAACAACTAATTCAGTTTTTATTCTTTCTCTAGGTAAACATACACCATAGCCCATTATTCCGGCTTTTACCATACTGTAATGTTCGAAATAAAACTTATAAGCTTTAAGTCCATTTATGTACATCTATGTACATATGAGGCCAGAAATTAATGAAGAGCTTGTTGATAGAGTTATAGAAAAATGGAAACATGAGAATAAAATTGCAATTGATGTGCCAAAATCAAAAATCATCGAAGAAATCATGCTGAAATATATTGAATCAGCATCTAAAATTAAAACAAGCAGCGACAAAAGGGATAAATTACTGAGAAAATTCATCCAAGTCGGCCATATCATCAAAAAGCCCAGGCATCAATCTAACTCTGTGATGATTAACTCAACCAAGTTCGGCTCAATAACAATAGGCAATAAAAAATACGATAATGATGTTTTAGTTTCTTACAAAGATACAGTAAAAGAAGGAAAAACCAATTCAAGACATTTGATTTCTAAAAAAGAATTTGCTCTTCTTTTGGAAGAAAATCCAGGTGTGATTGTTGTCGGAACTGGACAAGAAGGATGTCTGAAAATTTCTTCGGACGTTTCAGATATTGCTGAAAATAAAGGGATAGAGATTGTTGAGTCAACAACACCTGAAGCTATAAAAAAATTTAATCAGCTATATGCCAGTGGAAGAAAAGTCGTTGGCTACATGCATGTAACTTGCTAATTCACCACTAACAAGAGTTCTAAATTTATATTAGACTAATTTTTCCCATTTCTCTTCAGATGAGTATGCAGTTAAAACAAAATATCCTCATATTAATTTGCATTTTGTTCTTTGCAAATCTAAATCCAGCAGCTATTTCAATTTTAAGAATTTAGTTTCTGTGCAGATACAAATATTTAAATAAAATTATACTTTTCAAATTGGAGTTCTCCATGAACCTGGATAATCAATAAATCTGTACGATTTCTAAAGGATAATATGAAGATAATAAACGATTCTGAAGTAAAGAATGAAAAAGCAATTCCTTGTGGCAATTTAAAGCAGCACCTTATTGATAAATATATTGAAGTAGATGTTAATCGAATAGGGGAAGGAAAAGTAACAAAACCTCATTACCACGAAAAAATGAATGAAATTTATTTGATTGTAAATGGTAATGGGGAAATGAAAATTAAAGATAGAAGGACAGGCAGGGTTGAGTCTAAGAAAGTTCAACCATTATCTTCTATATTGATACCACCTAATCATGTTCATCAATTAGCCAATATAGGAAAAGAAGTTCTGGTTCACTATGTTATTTGCAGACCACCTTGGAGAGAAGACGACGAATTTTTTGAAGATTTCTAAAATTCAATTTAACTATACTTTAATTATTTCAACTTTAACAATTTAGATATAGGTAGATGATCTCAATGGCTAAAAAGGAGATTAATTCAGGGGAATTGAAGAAGTTATACCTGGACTTTTTCAAGGGGAAACAGCACAAGATTATTCCAAATGCTCCGCTTGTTCCAGAAGAAGACCCGACAGTCTTGTTCACGACAGCCGGCATGCATCCGCTCGTCCCTTTCCTTCTCGGCCATCCTCATCCACTTGGAAAGAGATTGGTGAATGTCCAGAAATGCCTAAGGACGGATGACATCGATGAGATCGGAGACTCTTCCCATCTAACTTTTTTTGAGATGCTCGGCAACTGGTCTCTTGGCGATTATTTCAAGGAAGATTCTATCAAGTGGAGTTACGAATTCCTGACAGACAAGAAATGGCTCGGACTAGGCAAGAATAGATTGAATGTTACTGTTTTTGCAGGAGACGGTGACGCGCCAAAGGACGAAGAGAGTGCTAGAATTTGGAAAAGTTTGGGAATTCCCAAGGAAAGAATTTTTTATTTGCCAAAAAAAGACAATTGGTGGGGCCCCGCTGGCTTTACTGGGCCATGCGGACCAGATACAGAAATATTCTACGACTCTGGGAAGCAAAAATGCAGCAAGGAATGTAAACCAGGATGTTCATGTGGAAAATATTTTGAACTTTGGAATAATGTTTTCATGGAATACAATAAAACCGCAGAGGACAAATACGAATTGCTAAATCAGAAGAATGTCGATACAGGAATGGGAGTGGAGCATACAGCTGCCATGTTGCAAAATAAAAAAACTGTTTTCGAGATTGACATCATCAAACCTATTGTTGATAAGATAAAGGAAATCGCAAGAATAAAATCCCCAGAGGAGAAAGAAGAAAAATCTATAAGAATTATTGCAGATCACATCAGAGCTTCAACATTTGTCATGTCCGAGGAAATCGTGCCAAGCAATGTTGATAGGGGATATGTGCTTCGCAGACTGATAAGGAGATCTATAAGGCATGGAAAAATTATTGGAATCGAAAAAGAATTCCTTACTGACGTGATAAAAGTGGTGATTGATAAATATAAAAAAGATTATCCAGTATTGGAGAAAAGCAAAGAATTTATTTTGGCTGAGGCAAAAAAAGAAGAGTTAAAATTCAGGAATACTCTTGAGCGGGGGTTGAAGAAATTCGAAGAGATTGCCAAGCAAACTAGGAGAATTGATGGTAAGGATGCTTTCCTGCTCTTCCAAAGTTTTGGATTCCCGATAGAGATAACCAAAGAGCTTGCTAACGAGTCTGGAATTTCTCTGGATGAAAAGGGGTTTGAGGAAGAATTCAAGAAACATCAAGATATTTCAAGGATTGGAGCTGAGAAAAAGTTTAAAGGCGGATTAGCAGATACATCTGAGCAAACAACTAAACTGCATACTGCCACTCATATGTTGAATGAAGCGCTTCGCAGGGTTTTGAATAAAAAAAGCATAATCCAGAAAGGTTCCAACATAACTCCTGAAAGGTTGAGATTTGACTTCAATTTAGATAGAAAACTGACAGAAGAAGAGATAAAAGAAGTGGAAAAAGTTGTCAATGAGCAAATTAAAAAAGAATTGCCAGTCAAGAGGGAAGAGAAAACAGTGGACGAAGCTAAAAAAATGGGTGCGCAAGCTGTGTTTGAACATAAGTATGGGGAAAAGATTTCTGTGTATTCAATAGGTAATTTTTCAGTTGAAATTTGCGCAGGGCCTCATGTCAAGAGCACTAAAGAGCTTGGCAAGTTTGAGATAATTAAAGAAGAGGCTGTTGCTGCTGGAATAAGGAGAATAAAAGCAAAATTAGTTTCACTTTAAAGTAGTTTTACAATTAAATAGAAAATTTTGATAAATTTAAACTTAAACTTCTAACATAAAATTGTGGCAATAGATTTAACTATTTGCAATCTACCTTATATCAACAAAATAGGAGAATATGTTCTTTCTATTGATCCAAATCAATTTGATGCTATATATCAAGATTTTTTGGATTACCAAGTTATAGTTGGTATAGGATCTGGAAGATCTGAACGAGCAATCAATATCGGTTGCGGTCAATTGCCATTAATCGGAAATTCAAAGGTTTATTTGACTCCTAGGGGGCCAGGCTCCCCATGGGGAAGTATAAAAGAGGCTATGCATTCTTGGGAGGAAGTATATCAAAGAAGAAAAATTCTCATTGTTCTGGGCTCCGGATCAGGAAAAACCTCCTATGCTATAACTGTAGCAAGAGAAATTGAAGAATATTTAGAACAAACAAAAAGTGATATGTTTAAAGTTGATACAATAACATCTTATCCTTCATCCGAAGTTGGAAGAGTTGGAGAAAAATATGGAAATGTATTAGAACTAAAAGGTGCTGTAAAAAGAGAAAAGACTGAGGAAGAAAAATTTGACGAAAATGGTATGATGAGAGATCTGTTTGAACTCGGAAAACTCTTTGTTCTTTCTGAGATAACTAAAGGGATTTATAACCATTCTGAAGCCACTAATGTCCGTAATAGTTTTAAAGAAGAATTAACTACCGTTGGAAGGCTTGTTAATTATAGTCTATCAAATCCATTTTATTCAAAAATTATTGATAATCTAGAAACAAGATGCAACGCTTTTAGGAACGGGTTTGGTATAGGAGATGAAGTTGTGTTCATGACTCTTATAAGGCTAGACCATGTAAAAGAAGCATTGGGTGAGAGAGTTTACTTTCAGAATCCACCACACCCAAGAGCCGGTGATGTTCAATTAACAGTCTCATATGGTGGCGAAGAACCGCACACAATCAACACTGCTCGCAAATTTGTTGAATTGGGAGGAAATCAATATTCAGTTATAGGAGGCATCGGATCTGGACTAGAAAAGGTTTCTACAAATTCATTAATTTTTCCAGAAACTACTGTTAAAGGTCAACCAAGAATGTTCTATACGTGGGCAGCATTTGCGCTTAGTACATTACCCATCAGACTAGTGGAAAAACTTAATGGGAGAGGAATCAACCTTCCCCCAGGAATTTTAGATTACTATCATTCTGTCACAGAATAAATTATTTTTACACTTTTCTCACAATACATGAAGGAGGAGGCTTCAACATCACGTCACAAACAGTGTTAATTATCTGATCTGATGTCGCATTGAACAAATTCTTCTGGCTGTAGTAGCTGAAAACAAGCAGAGTCGGAACCTTTTCATTCTGATTTATCACCTCTTCCAATATTACCTGATCACTCAACTGGTTTGCAATAGATTCCAGAAAAGGTTTTTGATTAATACATTCTATGCAGGCTTTAGTGTAGTAGAACTTTAAAATGGTTTTCCCATTCTGCAGGGCAAGATTCTCTTGTTCAGGTGTCAACTCAGATTCAACTATATTAGTACTAGGCAATGTGACAGAATTTTGATTTGAAATGGAAGACTGTCGAAGGCCAGGTACAAACATCGAGCCAATCATCAAAAAAATAAAGAATAGTGCAAACGCAATTACAACAATTCGATTATCTACCTTTAATTTCATTCAAATCATCGCCCCAACAACTAATTTATTTCTTTATTTCTTAAATTTAAATAAGGTGTTTATTTGGTTTTAGAGAAGTTGGTTTCTTTAAGGGTTGCGATTAAGCAGCCTGCTTGGATGATTTTAATAGGCGGGATAGTTTCCGTGGTCTGCCTGACGGTTTCATATATGATTTTTGAAGCCTCAGTCGGCCTGATAACAAATTTCCTGATAACCATTGCCATGACACCTTTCATGCTGAACCTTATAAGTTACGAGGAAATAAAGGAAGAGGAAATGATAAAGTCCAAGAGGGATCTGGGTTTTTTCCATAGGCATGGTGACATACTGAAGATATATACTGCCTTCTTCTGTGGCATGATTCTCAGCTTTTCAATACTTTATATAATCCTCCCAGACAGTATGTCTGAAAAAATTTTTAATGATCAAATCAACCAAATCAATGCAATAAGGGGAAGGGTTGCTTCACCCGATACCTTCTTCAGTATAATAGTCAACAACGTGGGCGTTCTTATACTCTCATTCTTGCTTTCATTCATCTTCGGAGCGGGTGCAATTTTTCTACTTTCTTGGAATGCTTCTGTCCTTGCAACAGCAATAGGCTCGCTTGCGAAGCAGTCAGGTGGAATTAAAGGTTTGCCTTTGGCAATTCTGCCTTTTCTCCCTCATGGTAGCCTAGAGATTCTTGCCTATTTCATTGGAGGAATAGCTGGTGGCTTGGTATCTGTATCTATAACAAGAAGAAAGTCTCTAGGTTTTTGGTTCGTCCTGAAGGACAGTTTGAAACTGATGGCTGTTTCTGTCATCCTACTGGTTTTTGCTGGCTTGATTGAGATAACGATGCTGTAGATTAACTATTCCAGGTAGATTCCAGGCTTTCCATACTTCGCTCTCCCTGCTTTATTCTCAGGGTCATACTTTTTCGGATTAGAATTTCTGATCACACTAATCTTTTTGAATCCAAATTGTTTTTTCAAAAATTCTTTCGCATCGCCAAAATATCTCAGTTCATCAGGAGAAACCACATACAAGTAAGCATTCTTCTTCTTGCCTGCCAGCTTTGTCACATTTTTCAAATCCTCAATGCATCTCTTCAGGCTTTCCTCAAGATCCAAAACCTTTTTATCAATTTTTTTACTGTCTACTTCAGGCCATTCAGCAACAGAAACAAAATTTTTATTTTTTAGTTTCTCCCAGAACTCTTCACATACGAATGGGGTTATCGGTGCGATTAATTTCACTGCAATCTGTAAAGTCTCGTGCAAAATTTTTCTATTGCAGTTCTTAATTCCACCACATCTTTCAATATACCATTTCAAGTCATTTGTCAATTCAAACAAGCCAGCCTGCACCCCGCTCCTGAACTTCATAATCTCAAAATTTTGTGTCACCTTCCCCACATGTTCCTGAACCTTACTCTGCAAGAAAAGGTCAATCTTTTCCACACCCTTTCTCTTTGCCTTCTTCAGTTCAGAAATCAACTCGCCTATAAACTGAATTCTTGCTCTATATCCAGCAACGTTTTCATCTCTCCAATCAGCATCATTCAACTCCTCATTCGAAGCTACCAGGTTTATTCTTACCAGGTCTGCCCCTACATTTTTAATCAAGTCTAACAAGGGGATCACATTCCCCAGAGATTTGCTCATTTTAGTCCCAGAAACATTTACAAACCCATTTATTGCAATTGTTTTTGGCCAGTACTTCGGATTCTCCCAGATTGCAGTGTGGTGGAAAAGATAAAATGTCAAGTGATTCTGCAGAAGATCTTTTCCGGAAGTCCTGAGATCAACCGGATAGAAATATTCAAACTCCTCATGCATCTCCTTCAGTATTTTTTCGTCCATCTTCACTTTCTTTACCAGCTGTTTAGGATTTCCCTTTCCAAGGAAAATATAATCCAAAACTTCGTCTGTCAGTTTTCCAGCATCAACTTTCTTTTCATTTATTATTCTTGAGATGGTATAGTAGGCCATGTAGATTGTCGAGTCGCTCAAAGTCTCGATTTTCCAGGTTTTATCCCAAGGTAAAGGAGTCCCCAAACCAGTCTTTCTAGTGCAAGCCTTTTCCTTGAGCCAGTCTACAGTATTCAAAAATTGTGAGCGGACTTCCTCTGGTAAGAATTTCATTTGCTTAATGCATTCCTTCACCTTGTTCTTCCATTCTTGATCAGAAAACTTCAAGAACCACTGGTTCTCTAAAATCTTCACATGACATTTTGTAGTGCATCTGCAAACCACTTCTGCAGTGCATTCCCACATGATGTCTGCAACCCCCTTCCTAATAAATTCTCTTATCAACTCATCTTTGATTTCTGAAACTTTTCTGCCAGCATAAGGCGTGCTGTCTTTCAGGACTCCGGTGTGGAATTCTTTTTTGTAAAGTTGAGCAGTAGCCCCATCCAACTTCTCTTTCTCATTTTGATTCTTTATGTTCATTTGGTTACAAATTTCAATCGCAGGGTGCTCACCAAAACATTCTACCTTTATCAAAGAAATTGGCTTTATATTTTTCACAGCAAGATGGTCAATATCAAACTTTTTCAATTGCTCTTCGTCTTTCTGCAGGTCAGTCAACCCAATCCAATCATACGGAGCATGGGACGGAACTGACATCACAGTACCAGTTGCAGCAGACGGGTCCACAAAATTAGCCGGCAAAATCATTATTTTATCTTTTGTCACTGGATTTCCCACAAATCTTCCAACCAATTCAGTTCCAGAAATTTCCTGAAGTACTTCAACTTTCTTCAATTGGTCTTTCAATTTTTCAGCGGCTTCTTTGCTTATTATCCAAGTCTCTCCATCAACCTTCACTCCAATATAATCAACTTCAGGATTCACCCAAAGGTTTGTCACGCCGTAAATTGTCTCAGGCCTTAAAGTTCCGCAAGGAATTATCTCTCCTGAATCCAGCTTGAACTTAAGCAGCACATATTCAATCGGGCTTTCACCCTCACCTTTTAATCTGTCATGATCTCCTGTGGGGCTTTGGTCATGCGGGCACCATATCACTGGGTGAGTTCCTTGAACAACGTATCCTTTTTTTCTAAGAGTGCTGTATTGCCATTCGATGAATCTTGAATACTGCGGTGTCATCGTGGTTGTTATAAAAGTTCTTCTCCAGTCAACAGAAAATCCGGCCATTTTCAATATTTCAATCCATCTAGCCTTCCAATATTTGGCAGTGAACTCAGGACCATTCTTCACAAAATTCTTTATGTCTTGATCACTAGCACCAAACAGCTTGAATGTTTCCAATTGCGTCTTGTCGTTCTTCTTCAATCTTTCTATAGTCCCAAGTATCGGCTCTCCAGTCGCGTGAAAAGCCTGAGGGTACAGAACATTGAATCCTTGCATCCTCTTGAATCTGGCATAAGCCTCTCCCCTGAAGAATGTGAACCCTGCTCCTACATGCGGAGCACCATTCACATAAGGGTAGGGAATTGTGATGAAAAACTTCTTTTTCTTCTTATCAACATTTGCCTCAAATATTTTGGCATTCTCCCACCTCTTCTCCCACTTGCTACTAATTTTCTTGAAGTCAATTCCCTTCATTTTTAACACCAATCAGTATAAGATAAAATTGATATTTTATATAGATTAAAATAGCAAAAGTAGAACAGGTTCATCCATTTTCTCACTTGCTATAATTTAGAAATGAAATATTTAAGATTGTAATAAAGTTCCAGTGGCTGATTTCAAAACTTCTGCAAAATAGATTGGTGGTGAGGACGGGAACAGAATAGAAATTGCAACCAAAAACAGAAGAGCTGATATGACTGAAATTATTCCTGAGGCAACTCCTTCTGACTTGCCATATCTCGAGTAAAGATAGTAAGGCAAACCGAACAAAGATACAATCAAAATGACTGCATTCAGCATGAAAAACAAAATCGTTAAAATCGGTTGATAGTAATAGTAACCGCCTTGGAATAGGTTAGACAGAAAGGTCAATGTAAAGAATGCAAAAACAAAAATAAATCCAGAAAATATTCCGGTCACCAGTACGCGGCCAAATGAGAATCCACGTCTTCTTCTTATTTCCTCTCCTTCTATTCTCCTTGCAAACATTCTCCTAACTCTTCTGTAGGCGATTGAATAGAAGACTATCAAGAAAACAAGCAATCCAATTATCCCAATTGCAATCTCATAGAAGTAAAGAAGGAAGAAATTACTTCCATACAATCCTTTTATGGTGAAAGATTCTCCGGGCAAAAGATTCTGAGCAGAGTACTGCTGATATCCGTAATAAGTAGGAGCTCTAATTGAACTGACAAACTCCTTGGCAGATGATGTTGCCATAGTAGCTAACTCAGATGGTTTGTAGTCAATATTAAACTTAGGCTTCCCTTTCAACTCCATATTCTCAGGAACAGTGATGCTGGCTCCAACATATCTGGTTAAAGCCTTGCTATCTTGAATGGTTTTGAAGTTGAATTCAAATCCCTGGAAAGTTTCTTTTGCAATTCTTGGGGTCGAAAATACCAAATAGAGGTTTGTTTGGGAGTTGTTGACTACCGGGTGAGTCAAGTTGAATCTTAGCAAAGTAGAATCTGCCAAAGTTTCAGTTGTGTAGTCTAAAAATGCAGGTTCATAATATGTTGGTTCATAGTAAGGGCACATGCCACCCATGCAAGGAGGATACCAATAACCTCCACCTTGTACCAGTTTGTAAATTTGAATTTTTGTGTAAGGAATTTGCAAGGTTATAGATGAAACTTCTTTTTGGGAAAGACTTTCGAGGTTGATGTTTGCAACAACAAACGCATTTCCTGCTCCAGTCAATTCCACATTGTAATAATCATTCGAGTGCCAGTATGTCTGCTGCTGTGCAAACACCTGAGGAACAGTCAACAGCAAAACAAAAAATGTAAACAGTGAAATAGCCTTTTTCATACTTCTCCTCCTTTAACTTTTGATTTTCTATAGATATAAAAACTGAAACAGACTAATGCAATCAAAAACAGCACAGCAGAAATGTGGAGATAGGGTGGGATGAATGTGGAAATGATCCCACCTTCTCCGACTAGAGGGGCTCTTTGAACGCTTTCTTTTGCTGCAAGATATCCGGTTTGAGTAGAATATTGCATGAGACTAAAAATTCCACCAAAAAATGCTAAGATAGAAGTGCCAAGGACGATAACCAATCTTCTTGACTTGCTTGAGACTATTCCATACCCACGTTCAGTTAGAGTATAGAAGACCCATTTCTTCCCTGGTTGCTCGATTTTTTTCACGAGTCCATGTTTGCACAAGACATTCAGATGTTCAACAATGGTTGCATCACTCTTGCTCAATCTCTTTCCTAAATAAGAAGGTGTCCTGTCACCAGCAGACAACTCTTTCAAAATATTCATCCTAGTATCTACAGACAATATCTTCAAAACATCTCTGTCAATTATTGTAACAGGCTCTTCCATAAAGAAAGTGTGGTTAGAAAAGCAAATAAAAGCATAAGATTTTGTTTGGTAAAGGCCTAATAAAAAGTAGTGGACGGAATGAAAACCCCAAAGAAATTGTCTATATCAGAACCTTCTCCATATGCTGGAGGATGGTGCCCTGTTTGCAACACTTCAGGCCCAACATTAGCACTTAATTGGTTCAGATGTGACAAATGCAAAAAATTGGTTTGCCCAAACTGCATAAGAAGAGTTGGAAAAAAATTAGTGTGCTTTAATTGTTCTCCCTTTAAAAAAACCAAATCAGAACAAGCCATAATAGGATCCCCAACTAAGAAAGAGGTTGTCCATATTTTTGTGATAGTGCTTTTTATCTTTTTTATAGGATCAATTTTAATTTCTTTCTCATCATCTACTTTCCCGCAATTAAATAATCTAGAGTATATTTTCTTAGGAATTATTGGCATCTTGCTTTCTTTTAGTTTTTTAATTGTGTACATCTATTTGAGAATCAAAAAGCAATGATAAGTTTAAAAATAGAGAAACTATTATTGTAGTCAATGCCCTGGTAGCTCAGTTCGGATAGAGCAGCTCCCTTCTAAGGAGAAGGTCATGGGTTCGAATCCCATCCGGGGCATTTAATTCTTCTAAAAACAAAAATCAAATTAATGAAAAAAGAAACTGCTTTGATGATATGGCTTGCTTTTACAATAGGCATATTCGACGGTTTGTTTGGAATAGATACAATCAGATACAAGATGTTCACAGTTGAATACCAGTCCTTCTGGGGTGCATTCTTCTCTCTATATTATATCATCGGCATACTTTTGATCTATGGAAAAAAAATATTGAAAGACAAGTTAATGCTAGTCCAGACAATTTTGATTAGTTTGATTGTCTATAACCTGGCAGAATTTATTCACAGGCTGGACGCAGTCCGTTTAGGTTTTATAACTAAAGAGCAACTTCTTGGAATGAGATACGAGTTTACTGGATTTTTTGGCCATACCATATCCTTTTCATCTTCTGATCTATTGCTTCTATATCTTTCCCTTTCAGTAGTTGTAGTTGCAATAGAGCTCTACAAAAGAAGAAAAGCCAAATAAGAACAATCTTATAATTTAAATAACAATTATTAAACAGTATGACTAGAGTCATTGTTTGTACTTCTGGAAAAGGTGGCGTGGGAAAAACCACTTTGGTTTCTAACCTTGCCGCAAACTTGGCAGAGCTTGGCCAGCAGGTTATTGCTGTTGATGCTAACTTGACCACTCCAAACTTAGGATTACATCTAGGCCTGCATCTTGCACCAAGGACTTTGCATGATGTTCTTCGTGGTGATGTAAAAATAAAAAATGCCACATACATTCATCCTCTAGGTTTCGGCGTCATCCCAGCAAGTATGAACATAAACGATTTGAAGGATGTGGATGTTGGTAGATTGCCAGAAGTTACTTTGAATCTGCTCGGTAAAGCTGACTATGTTATTTTAGATTGCGCTGCTGGCCTTGGAAGAGAAGCAGTGTCAGCAATGTCTGCCTCAACAGAAGTTTTAGTTGTTACAAATCCGGATCTGCCGAGTGTTGCTGATGCTTTGAAGACTGTTAGAATTGCAAGAGGCACAGGAAAGTCAATTACAGGTGTGGTGGTGAACAGAATCAAGGGAAGGGAACATGAATTGACAAAAAATGAGATTGAGGAAATGCTTGAGGCACCAGTTCTTGCTGAGATACCAGAAGATAAAAATGTTTCCAAGAGCATCGCCAATAAAACACCCTTAGTTAATTTCAGTCCAGATTCGCCAGCTTCAATTGAAATAAGAAGATTGGCTCATTTTCTCTGTGGCAAGCCATTTAAGTACAAAGTGCCAAAAAATTTCAGAATTCTTGACAGGCTTGTTGGATGGATGACTGGCTAAATATTTATTTTTCTAAAATTTGTTATTTTTTCTTGTTCAAATTGGACATGAAATATATCCAATAAACTGAGCAGAAGAATAAAAGGACAACTAGTTTTGAGGCAAGATTCAGATTAACTGGATAAATGCCAGTTCTATTCAGAACTTGAGTATTTGTCATGTTGAATAGATACGTTACATTGAATTTTTGGCTTTCAATTAAATTTTTTAAGGCATCAAGATCAGTCCCAATGCCATAGAAATTGTAAAGTGAAAACCAATAAAAGAAGTTAAAAAGAACTTCATAAAAACTGACCATTGCAATAAAAAATCCGATAATCAGGTAAACATCCTTTTTATCACTTTTTTCTAACCTTTCTTTAATTGAATTGATAAAGAATGCAAATGCTAAAAATGCAGTATATTGAAAAAATGTTATAGGTTTTCCAAAATAAAAAAACTCAATTGTAAATCCATAAAATAATCCAACACAAAATGTTATTATACTTAACATAGTGAAAAATACTGAAATGTAAAAATATTTTTTATTCATTACACCATCTAATATATTCAGTAAATGCTTTTCCATTATAATAATTCAATCTCAAAGGCAGCTATAGGCATCTCCAGCTTCCAATTTTCCAAAACCTGCGGATGCATCTCACCGATTATTCCAACAACCTTATTCTCAACAAAAATTTCTGCCACCCTTCCTTCTATGAAGCTAGAATGTTTTACTTTTCTTAACTTGTACTTTTTTCTCTGGCTATTCATGAACTCGTCAAGAACAGCCAAAATATCATAATAATCGACCTTCGAGTCAGCAATAGTCGCAGCCATTTTCCTCACATCTCTTGCCTTAGTCTCCTGCTTCTCATCAATCAGCACAACATCACCGATTTCAAAAATCTTCTGCGGATATTCCACATGTTGGTTGTTTGAATAAAATTCCATCAGGCTTGGCAGCAGCCAGCTCCTGAAAACATTCCAGTTCAAAGAAACAGGATTTTCAATTTCAACAACCTTCTCTTCTTTTAAGTCCATCCTCTTGAACAAATTATCTTTGTTCGTCAGCGTGTAGGAAAGAATCTCTTGAAAGCCCAACCCAATCATCTTTTCAATCACCCTTTCAGCTAAAACCTCTTGCTTGTTTATCTCACCCTTGGTCTTGAATCTAATCAGCTCAGGCTCTATCTTGTTGTAGCCAAAAGATATTATCGCATCCTCCACCACATCTCTTGGATGCATGATGTCCTGCCTGTATGCAGGATACAAAACTTCAATATTTTTTCCTTTAACTTTTGTCACTTCATATCTTGCCTGCTCTAGCAACCCAACAACATCCTTGGAAGACAGCTTCAATCCAGAAATCTCATTTACAAAATCCACATCAACTGAAGCCTTCTTCGGCGTCATGTCAGGCGTGTAAATAACCTTGTCAGGATAAACAACTTTAACAGATTCTACCTTAGCTCCTCTGTCAATCAAAGCAGCAACTAACACGTTCAACGCAGGCACCAAGAACTTGAAGTCAAAACCACTGCACTCGATAAAGACTTCTTTCGTCTCTTCAGTTACTTTACCAGTGAAATTGGAATTGATGATTGGAGGAATTGACAGAACTTCGCCAGCAGAATCAACAAAAATCGGAATTTCCTTCAGCCCATCAACCAGATGCTTGAACTCCATTCCTTTTGGATGCTTCTCCAAGATTTCTTTTATTGCCATCTCTTCTTCAAAATCCAGCGGCACGAACTTCTTATCTAATCCTACTGTGGTGTATTGTATCGGTGGTTTGATTCTTGAAAAATCATAAACACCTATAGCAACTTCTTTCCTCCCACTCCCGAATGTTCCTGCCACTTTCTCCTGTAATTGAATCAACTGAGATAATATTACTTTGTTCATCTTCAAATTTTTGGCAATAGCACAAACCGTCAACGGCCTTACTTTTGAAACTTTTTTATCAACATTCACCACCAGGTTCGACTTTTCAATTTTATATTTGGGCATTCCTCTATCCTTTGTCAGTCTCCCTTTCAGCTCCCTTGCTATCCCTTCTGCCGACCAGAGGTCAGGCCTGTTCGTGTCCTTTGAATCAATTTTGATTAAATCTCCCTTAACATCATCCACCTCTGCCTTTGCGAAGAGAATGTGCTGCTTCAGCTCGTCTATTGAGATTTTTTTTCCAATCAGCGAACACAAATCTGAATGTGAAACTTCTATTGTCGGCATCTACTCACCTTGAATCCTCAACCATTTAAGATTTCTTGAAAACAATTCCCTGATATCGTTTATTTTCAATTTATTCATCGCCAGCCTGTCAATCCCGAATCCCCACGCCAGCACTGGCTCATTTATTCCTAGAGGCTCTGTTAATTCAGGCCTAAATATCCCAGCACCAGCCAGTTCTATCCATCCAAGCTGCTGGTGTTTTCCAGATATCTGGACCGACGGCTCCGTGAACGGATAATAGTCTGTGAAGAATTTTATTTCATTCACTCCAGCTATATCATAAGCAAACTGCTTTAGCAGTCCCAGCATGTGCTTGAAGTTTAAACCTTTAGCCACAACTATCCCACCAGTTTGGATAAATTCAACTCCATGAGTAGCATCAATCACATCTGGCCTATAGCATCTGACCATGTTGAAATATCTTCCAGGAATTTCAATTCCTTCAGTCATATACCTTGGTGTTATTGCTGTATCATGCGCACGCGGTATCAATTGAGAAGCTTTTTTTGCGCTCCAGCTATATTTCCATCCTGTTGATCCTGTCTTCCATCCATTTTCATGTGCAGCTTTAACTCTTGAAACAATTTTTTCTGATGGCAAGCTACCAAACTTAGGATATTTCAATGAATAGGTGGAGGTCCAACCTCTTGCAGGATGGTTCTGAGGCTGGTAGAGTGCATCAAAATTCCAAAACTCCATCTCAATGGTTGGTCCAACCATCTCCTTAAACCCCATTTCAACAAGCTTCTTTCTGACCTGCATCAGGAAGTAATCGTAAGGTTGCCTTTTTCCAGGAACAATTTTTTTGTCTAATTTTTTCTTCACAACCTCCACATCAATTGATTTAAACTTCCTTCCCTTCCACAATCCTGTCAGAATTATATCATGATTTAACTCTTCAATCACATTCCCAGCTTTTGTCAAACTTTCTTCAGTCTTCTTGTAAGTTTCAGTTATTTTCTGAACCAGATTCCTCCCGATCAAAACATTCAAAATATTTTCCTCAACATCGCCCCCTTCAGAAATTTCTCTCAAGGCAACCTCTTCTTCAGTCTCGAAAGGAGGTTTCAAAAGAATTATTTCGCTCCCTCTCTTCATCACCCACTGCTTGTCCAATGCCCATTTCAATGCTATTGGGAAATTCTTTACCTTTAGCATCACCTTTCCTATGGTTGAAGATTTCTGAGGATAAGTGTTCAAAATCTCTACAAGATTCTTTTCAGGAAGCCCATTTTTTAAATATTCCTCCCCTTCTTCTGTTAATCTGTAGCTTGCCATAAAATGGCTCCTTAATCTTTTAGCATAAACTTATCAATTTGGCCTTTTGCTTTTTCTCTTTTCTTTTGATGCTCTTCGATGAACTTGACTGCTTTATCAGCCAAGTCTTCCTTATGCTCTCCAGCCAAAAGTTTACCAGATCTCTCACCTTCAAAAATTTCCTCGACCTTTTTATCGTTTTCTTCAAACAAGAAATAATAGTACTGGCAGACTGAACAGATTTCTGGATTGCCGCCATGCTTTCTCTGCAATTCGGCAGTAGGCTGCTGGCCAGTGAAAGCATTCATTATTTTCTTCCTCACAATTTCAGGAGAATCTGTGGTAAAAATTGCTGTCCTAGGATCACTTGCACTCATTTTAGCTCCAGGCCCCAACCCAGGAATAAACTTGGAATGTATTTGAGCTGGTTTATAGAATCCCAATTTCGGAGCCACATCTCTAGAAATTCTCCAATAAGGATCTTGATCAATCGCAGCGGGAATTAAACATGGTATATTTTTTTCTTTTAGAATTGATGGGAGGAAGCATGGAACAGCTTGAATCGCAGGGAAAAAACTAATTCCTATGTTCGATTCGTTTTTGAATCCAAACACTGCTTTTGCAGTTGAGAAAGTGATATGTTTTGCAATCTTTATGGCATCATTGTATAAAGTCTTAGCATATTGCGTGTCAGTGAAAATATGCGTCTTCTTGGGATCAAACCCAACTGCAATTATGTCAAGGATATTTTCATAAGCAAAATCTTGAGTCTGCTTTAGAGAAAGTTCTGGCTTTACTAAAAATTTTTCATCATCAGTCACCTGAAAATATAATTCCACATCGAACTTTTCTTGCAGCCATTTGGTGAAAATCCATGGAACCAAATGACCAAGATGAGTGTGGCCAGAAGGTCCTCTACCTGTGTACAGAAAGAACTTGTTATCCTTTTCATATTGGTCTAGAATCCAATTCAAATCTCTGTGAGAAAAGAAAATTTTTCTTCTCAGCATGAAATGAAGTTCGCCCGTATGCCTCTGTATTCTCTTCAACAAAGCTTCTGAAATCTTCTCTGTACCAAATTCCTTTACCAATTTGTCATAATCAACCTCCCCTCTAACTTCCCAAGGTGTTACCACAAATTTGCCTTCTGGCATAAGAATCTTCCTATATTTAATTATTTTCTAGATATTTGAAAAGCTTTTAAGATTAACAAACATAATTTTTAATTCAAGGTGAGAAGATGCCGGTATTCAAATTTGTAATATCAGAGCCTGAAACAAGGAAGGCTTTCCAGATGGAGGTAGATCAGACGAAGGCAGTTGGACTGATTGGCAAGAAAATCGATGACGAGTTCAACGGGGACTTGATTGGTTTGAATGGTTATTCTCTTAAAATTACTGGCGGGACCGACAAAGACGGCTTCCCGATGCACCCTTCGGTAAAGGGCCCTGGAAGGAAGAAAGTTCTCCTGGCTTCTGCTCCAGGATTTTATCCGAAGATAAAAGGGCAGAGAAAAAGAAAGACTATCCGAGGAAATGTTATTTCAGATGCAATTGTCCAAATCAATGTTAAAGTTGTGAAGAAGGGAGAAAAACCTCTAGATCAACTGGTTCCAATGAAACCAAAGGCAAAGAAGGAAGAGAAAAAGTCTGAGGAAGTAAAAGAGGAGAAGAAAGAGGAAAAACCAAAAGAAGAAAAGAAAGTCGAAGAGAAGAAAGAAGAAGGTGATAAAACTAGAGAAGAAAAAAAGTAAGGAATTAAATCCGAAGCTGATTCCCGAAGTCAATATAGGAATCGTCGGACATTGCTAAAATGCAACCGAACACGTGGCTCACGGGAAAACCACTTTGGTGCAGGCTTTAACCTCAAAACTAACATTAACTCATTCTGAAGAATTAAAGCGTGGAATAACGATAAGGCTTGGATATGCAGATGTAACTTTTTACAGATGTAAGAACTGCTCGGAGCCAGAATGCTACACAACCAGTGAGAAATGCCCAAAATGCTTTGGTGATTGTGAAGTAGTAAGGACTGTTAGTTTTATTGATGCACCTGGCCATGAGACTCTGATGGCAACTGTCCTGAGCGGAGCCAGTTTGATGGATGGTGCTCTGCTTATAATTGCTGCAAATGAAAAGTGCCCTCAACCCCAGACCAGAGAACACTTGACTGCTCTAGAGGTTGTCGGGATAAAGAATGTAATAATCATTCAGAACAAAATTGACTTGATCAGCAGAGAAAAGGTTTTAGAAAATTACCAAGAAATTAAAAAATTCATTAAGGGAACAATTCTAGAGAATTCGCCAATAATTCCAGTCTCCGCTCAACAGAGAGTTAACATAGATGCTGTGATTGAGGCAATAGAAAAATGCATTCCCACGCCGCAAAGGGATGAAACTAAAGATCTGAAAATGCTCGTCGCAAGAAGTTTTGATATTAACAGACCTGGGACAGAGCCAAAGAAGCTTATGGGTGGTGTTCTTGGCGGGGCAATTATACAAGGCAAACTAAAAATTGGTGATGAGATTGAAGTCAGGCCTGGTGTCAGAACTGGAAGCAAGTATAAACCTTTATTTACAAGAGTGAATGGATTGCAAAAGGCCGGAAAGAATCTTGAAGAGGCAGGGCCTGGTGGGCTGCTTGGAGTTCTGACCTCTCTAGATCCATCTTTGATGAAATCCGATACCCTTGTTGGCAATGTGGTTGGTTCTCCTGGCAAACTGCCACAATCAAGAGAAGCATTGACCTTGGAAATAAAAATATTGGAAAGATTGGTTGGCTTGAGTGAATTGAAGAGCATTGCACCAATCACAGTTAGCGAGGATTTGATGATTAATGTCAGCACAGCTCGTTCTATAGGTACAGTGTGTTCGATTAAAAAGAATAGAATAGAATTAAAACTGAAAATTCCTATCTGTATAGAAGAAAAAGAAAGAATAGTAATCTCTAGACAGGTTTCTGGAAGATGGCGCTTGATTGGCTTTGGTTCGGTTGTTTAACAGTTCGCAGGCTCTTCTGCTGAATTAGCTGGTCCTATTATTCTAATTCTGTGGAATTTCCCAGCTGTGTCTCCAGCTGTAGCTATGTCACAACTTGTTGTGTTACCAGGAGCTATTGTAAGAGCCAAAGGGCAGCTCGTAGAATTTATTGTCACTATATTTCCGTCAAGCCTTGCAGTCAACTCGGAAAATGCTACTGGTGTTGCTGTATCCAAATTCTTTATAGAAACATAATATCCATTAACTGATTGGCCAGCTCTGCAGCCCGCATCTGTTATGTCTATTGTCTTAGCTGTTCTTGATGTGAACATGCCAATCAAATACATATATGCCATTCCTGCCAAAGCTATTACTATCATTAACATCAAAATGGTTGCTATTACAGCAGATACTCCTTTCATTCACTCACTTACTTTTATTTGGTAAAGCCTATTTAAATATTTTCATAAGAGAGTTTGATATATGAAAAAAATAATTCTCGATACAAATTTCCTCATCAGTCTATGCAAGTTCAAGGTTGATTTGGAGGAGATTGATGAAGTAGTTGAAGAGCCACACCAACTTTTTACTCTAGACTTGGTTGTTGCTGAGCTAGAAAAGATATCAGAACCAATAAGCAGGGATTCTAGGTATGCAAAGATTGCTTTGGATTTGATAAAAATCAAAAAAATAAAAATATTAAGTTCGAACAAAACAAATACTGATAATGCAATAACAAGTTTGTCAGATAAAGGCACAATTGTTGCCACCAATGATATTGAACTGAGGAAAAAGTTAAAAAAACTAGAAATCAAAACAATTTATTTAAGAGCAAAAAAACATTTAGGTATAGACTAGGATGAAAACATGATAATAATTCCAGTCATCGCGAGTATCGTAGCTTTGATTTTTTCTGGATATTTTGCTTTTTACATCGTCAGGAAGCCTCTAGGGACTCCCAAAATGATTGAAATATATCAGGCCATCCGTCAAGGGTCTAAGGCTTACTTGAAAAGGCAGTACAAGACCATTTCTATCATCTGTATAATACTTGCAGCAGTTCTGTTTCTATTTTTTGATTACGGCAAGTTCACTCTGCCCCTGACTGCATTTTCTTTTCTACTTGGTGCAGCCTGCTCGATAATAGCCGGTTATGTAGGGATGGATGTGGCTACAAGAGCAAATGTGAGAGCGGCTTTTGCAGCAAAAAACAGCAGCAAAGGTCCATTGAAGATTGGATTTTATGGTGGAATGGTGATGGGGCTTTTCAACATCGCCTTGAGTTTGCTAGGAATAACAATTCTCTATTTCATTTTTTCAACATATGGCAGTTCTTTCAATCTAACCAACCCTCTAGCTCCAATAGTCGGTTTTGGTTTTGGTGCTTCACTCTCTGCCCTGTTTGCCCAGCTTGGCGGTGGGATTTTCACTAAAGCAGCAGATGTGGGAGCTGACCTGGTCGGAAAGGTTGAAGCTGGGATTCCAGAGGACGACCCAAGAAACCCTGCTGTTATTGCTGACCTGGTTGGCGACAATGTAGGTGACACGGCAGGTCGTGGCGCTGACTTGTTCGAGTCAACAGCAGGTGAAAACCTGGGGGCAATGATTTTAGGAGCTGCAGTTTATGCTCTAACCCATAATATTTATTTCCTTATTTTTCCTCTGCTTGCCAGATCAGTTGGAATCTTTTGCACAATAGCAGGAGTATTTTTTGTAAGAGGAAAGGAAGGAGAGAACCCCTTCAACCCATTAAGGAACGGGGTGATTGCGACTGTAATATTCTGCATCCTCGGATTTTACATCTTGATAATGACCACACTTCACGACATTAACTTGTTTTACTCAGGAATGGTTGGTCTAGCTTCTAGTGTGATATTTCTTTTAATCACTCAATATTATACTGAGAGGAAGTATAGGCCTGTTCAAGATATAGCTAATGCTTCAAAAACTGGAGTGGCCACAAACATTATCACAGGTTTTTCAGTGAGTTTGGAATCAACTGCCCTTCCTGTGGTGGTTATAGTTATAGCAATTTTGGTTTCCTATTATTTTGGAACTTTATTTGCTACAGATGTTGGCTGGATCACTCCAGAAAAAATTCATTTGGGGGGAATATACGGAACTGCCGTGGCAACCATGGGGATACTTTCAGTCGCGGGGATTATTCTTGGGCTTGACGGGTTCGGCCCAATTGCCGACAATGCTGGTGGGATTGCCGAGATGTCACACAGTGATGAGAGGATGAGAAAGAGATTGGACCCTATGGATGCAGTTGGCAACACGACCAAGGCCTTAACAAAAGGATATGCGATGGCTTCTGCTGGTCTTGCAGCAATGCTTCTCTTCCAAGCCTATTTGGAATTGGTTCATGTTTCAGCGGTTGATATAGTCCAACCAAAGAACATTGCAGGAATTTTCATCGGAGTTTTGGTCCCATTTGTTTTTGCTAGTTTTGCTATTCGAGCAGTTGGGAAAGCAGCATTCAAGATGGTAGAGGAAGTCAGAAGGCAGTTCAGAACAATTCCAGGTTTACTGAAAGGAAAAGCCAAACCAGATTATTCCAAGGCAATTGACATCAGCACTATCGCAGCACAAAAGGAAATGATTCTTCCTGGACTTTTGGCATTACTGGTTCCAATTGCAATCGGATTTATTTTAGGGGCTGAGGCAACAGGATCATTTTTGATGGGAGCTACAATTTCTGGCTTCATTCTGGCTATGATGATGAACACAGGTGGCGCGGCCTTTGACAATGCGAAGAAATTTATAGAGTCAGGATTTTTAGGAGGGAAAGGCAGTGAAGCACACAAGGCTGCTGTGGTCGGTGACACATTCGGAGATCCGATGAAAGACACTGCCGGGCCAAGCTTGCATGTATTAATTAAGCTAATAAACACCATTTCATTATTATTCGGTAGTCTGTTTGTTTTGTACAGTTTAGGGATGATATGATGTATAGAATAATAACTGTTGAAGAGAAGATAAGGGTTCCTCCAGAAAAGTTGAAGATGAAAGTGAAAGAAGCTGTTAGAAATAGCATTACAGATCAGCTTGAGGGGGCAATTGATCCCAGGATGGGAGTGATACTTGTTTGTATTTCTGTTGATGAGGTGGGTGAAGGAAAAATTGTTGCTGGCGATCCTGGAGTCTATTACAACACCAAGTTCAAGCTTCTAACATTCAAGCCAGAAGTTCACGAGTTAGCCTACGGAGAAGTCATAGATAATACAGAGTTTGGTTCTTTTGTAAGGATAGGACCGATGGATGGGTTGATTCACATCTCTCAGATAATGGACGATTTTGTCAGTTTTGATAACAAGAATTCTGTTTTCCTAGGCAAAGAGAGCAAGAGGACCTTGAAAGAGGGAGATAAAATAAGGGCAAGAACTATTTCTGTCAGCCTTGGTAAAGAAGAAAACAAGATTGGATTGACCATGCGTCAAACTGGTCTCGGAAACATCACATGGCTTGAAGAGGAAAAAAGGAAAAAGAAATCAAAATAAGTAGTTATTTAAGGATAAGTGAAGTTTTAAGTATATAACAAATTAAGATGTTTTAAATTGCGAGTGATAAAATGGCAAAAAAGACACAGGTTTGTAGAAACTGCAGGAGATTTACTGTAGAGCAGGTTTGTCCTACCTGCAAATCAACCAATCTTTCTACAAGCTGGAAAGGTTTGATTTTTATAGCCAGCACTGAAAGTGAGATTGCAAAAGTTCTGAAAGTGAATGAACCAGGAAGATACGCTCTATATGTGGGTTGATCGAATGGATTTTGATGTTCTAGAGGAAAAGGAAAATGTTTTCTTTGCAAGAAAGGAATTGCAGATTGCAATTAAACATCCAAGATCAGCAACTCCAAAGAAGCAGGAACTGGTGAAAGAGCTTTCAGCAAAATATTCTGTTCCTGAAGAGCATGTGGTTATTGATTTTCTTTATTCAAAGAAAGGAACGAACGAATCCGTAGCAAAAGTAAAAATTTACAAAGACAAGCCCAAAGTGAAAGAGGTTTCAAAAGAAAAAAATAAGGAAAAGCCAAATGAGGGAGAGAGTGAAGCACAAACCAGTGAAGCAAAATAATTTTTTTAAACTGAAAGAAGGAAAAATCGAGAGAACTAAAAAGAACTGTGAAAGATGTGGCGATGGAACTTTCATGGCTGATCATGAAAACCGTTGGTACTGCGGTAAATGTAGGCTTACAATCTGGAAAAAATCTGGTTAAAGGAAACCCAGAGCTTCCATCAATCTGTTTATTTCGGGTCCAGTCGTACTTTCCCCCACCAATCCGCCATTGCTATTTGCAAAACAGCAAGAGCCTACAAAAGGGGAACCAAAGTTTGCAGTTCCAATATCAACGTTCACCTTCAAAATATTTTCAACATTTTCTATTTCCTTTTCATTTACATCCCTATGGAGCAAGCAACCTCTGTTGCTGGCGATACCACAACTGCCAACAATGCTCATTCCAGCAACACTCCCATATTCACTCTCAACATCCAAGCACTCTTCTATCTCTCTCTTCTCTCTTTTAGAAAAAATATCACTCACAACAGCTCCACTATCATTGCAGAGTATCAAGTTGCCCAAAGCAGTAAACTTTGATTTAAGTATTTTCAACTCTATTCCAAGCTCTTTTTTCAAAATTTTGAATTTTTCAATCTCAGAATCTTTAACAATTTTCGGAAGTAGTATGCCATTAGAATTTAGGCAGCAAAAAATTCCTATGAGGTCAGTGTTAGCAACTGTCAGCTTAATTACTTTCACTCTAAGAACATCCTCAACCTTCTGAAAGGTTTTTTCCTGGATGAAATTACCAATAATACAGGATCTGTCAGAAGCTTTACCAAACAATCCCAAATTATGGTCTCCGTGAAAATTGGTCTGCAAAACTTTCATTGGTTCACTTTTCTATCAATTCAGCTTTTCCACTTTCATCATCAATCTTTGTAACCTTAATCCTTAGGCTTGTCACTGGGTTTTTTATGCTCCTGCTCCAAATCTTCTCATTAACGCTCTTTTCAATTTTTATTTTCTTTATCTTAGTCTTTTTCTGGAGAGCATCCCTTAAAATTTTTACTGCCTTGCTTGATCTTTCCCATGCAGGAATTTTTACAACCTGCTTCCTAAGATTGAGAGTTATGATTTTTTCTTCAGCCATATTTACATTATTCAAAGTAAAAAGTATATAAATTAGCTAATAGTTATCTTTTTAAACTCACATCAACAAATTTTATAAAGATGGCTATGAAAGGTATAAGTGCTATAATCGCAACCGTCCTTCTAGTCGCTTTCACTGTTGCGGTAGCCGGTATTCTAAGCATGTGGGCAACTACCCTAACAACAACTCAAACGCAGACAGTAAGTAATCAAACAGGCGGTGTGATTGTTTGTAGTCCTGCCATAATAATAGACGAGGCAAGAGTCCCAGCAGGTGGTGCTGGTTCTGTAAATGTTACATTTCACAACGCAGGTACTCAATCGATAACAAATATAAACGTTGATATAAGAAATAGTTCAACAATTTCTACAGTTGCAGCAGGGACATTAGGCGCTGGGCAATCCAATATAACAAGTGTGGGTAGTCAATCAAGTACTGTAGATCTAGTCAAAGTCAGAGGAGTATGCGCAAGTACAGTAGTGGTATCAGACACTTGTGACCCAACAGAGAAATGCTGGAAGATTGGTTAAAACAATTTGAAAGAGAAACATAATTAAGAATTTATATTCTTAATCTAATTTTTCTCCATTTTTTTATTTTATCTACATTAACCCTTCTTGTCCTCGCTCTTTTCATACCAAACTTTTTGATGTCGACCCAGCGAGGAGCAGTTCTAGTTTTTTTAATCTTTGCCAATTTTATCTTTTTTGTCAAGTGCTTTATTCCCATCTATTACACCAGTTTTCTTATTTCCTTACTTTTTTCTATAGCAATATCAACCATTTTTTCTATATCTTCAATGGTTAATTCTCCATTTCCTTGCTTTTGGAGCGCACAAATGTTATTATCATCTCTGATTGAAATGCTGAGTTTAGAATTCAGGATGCTCTCTTCCTCAAAAATTGGGTCAATCAAAAACTTCTCACCAACTTTTCCAACAGTTATATTAATTGGTTTGAAAGCAACTGGTAAAGGTCTCTCATATTCTCCTCTTAGAATGTTCTCTCCATCCAACTTCGGAACTTTTGCGTTCAGCAGAGCAGCAAGACTAGCCAGAGCTGCAGTATCAAGAAGGTTCCCTTGATGGTTGATTATGTGGATGTCAACAAACATTGTCCAAACCTTTTCTTCTGGGACAATGCACAATTTCTTTAGATCAATACACTTTGATTCTCTAAGTCCTCTATCAACCACTCTTGCAAGTTCGACTGCATCTTCTCCTGGAGGGCCTGATTCAAAGTCAGGTGAGGCCATGGGTGTGAATTCAGCATTTACAATCAAAGTTCCCTGGTCCTTTGTGTCTTGATAGGGCTCGCCTATATTCAACTTGACTCCTACTATAACCTCGGTTTCACCAATCTTTACACTTGCCGATCCCTCAGCCTTTTGAACGATACCTTTCTTTATTATTATCGGTCTAAACTCCTCAAACTTTCTTCCATCAATTCTTTTCCCCTTTTCAATCAGCTCTAAAGCATATCTTTCCATAATTATCAAACCCTCTTGTACTTCTCCTTCAGTGCTTTTTTCTGCATCTCATAAATTTTTTCACAGGATTTTTCTGCAAGATTAAGTAGTATCATCAACTCTTCTTTACTCACATTCCCATCCATCTGTAATAGCGTAATTTTTTTCTTTGTAGATAGCATGGCAAAAGCCATGTCAGCTTCAGAGCAATTATCTTCCTTACCATTCAAATCAGCAACTAAAATTCCATTAATCTTTCCTACCGAGCATGCAGTGACCAAATCTCTCATCGGAACACCTGCATCGGCAAGCGCAAGGGAAGCTGCGTTTATTCCTGTGACCCGAGTTGATCCGTCAGCCTGTAATATTTCAATAAAAACATCAATCGTGGCTTTTGGAAAATCTTCCAAAAATATCGCTGGTTCAATTGCAAGCCTTGATACTTTTGATATCTCAACGCTTCTCCTGTCAGGGCCCGGCGACTTCCTGTCTTCAACTGAGAAGGGTGCCATGTTGTATCTGCATCTAAGTATTCCAGTATCAGATTCTTGCATCCATCTAGGAAACAATGCCCTTGGCCCATGAACAGAAGCAACGGCATGAGTCCCACCAAAATTAACCAATGCAGAGCCATTTGCCCTATTGATAATTTTTACTTCCATCTGTATAGGTCTCAATTGCTCAAACTCTCTACCATCCAACCTTTTTCCATCAGCAATTAATTTTTCTTCAGTTTCACTCATCAAACCACTTCACTCAACATCTTCTCAATTTTTTCTGTCAAGCCAACAGTATGTGACTCTCTTTCTATTGTCATGATTGCTTCTATTGCCTTATCTTTTCTTTCGCCTCTCATCCAAACTATTCCATTCTGGCCAGCAATTATTTCGCATCCAGTCTTTTCTTTTATCAAGCTAATCATGCTTCCACCTTTGCCAATTATCCTTGGTATTTTAGTCGGTGTTACTTTTATTGTTATGCCACCGAACAGCTTTCTCGAGCCTATGTTTCTCATGCTGGCCTGGATTGTTTTATTTTTTGTCACTTTTGAGATTTTACAGAAAATTATATCATTAACATCAAAGAACCTGCTTATATCAGTCCTTTGGGTGTCAACAAATTCGTCCACACCCTCTGACAAGGGCAAAAATGCTAAATAAGGGGAGTTGATGTCAACAGTCCATCCAGATATTTCCACTCCCTGAATTATCCCAACAACCTTGTCTTCGATTGATGGCGTATAAACTCCAGAAAGAGGTATTACAGATATTTCATTGTCATCTATCCTTGGTATTCCTAGGACTCCTGCAAAAACCTTTTCACCATCAAAATAAGCACCTCTACTAACCTTTCTACCTTTCCTCTCTGCGATGAATTCTCCTGGCAAAGCAATTTCTTTTGTTTCCATCATGCATCCTCTCTTTTAAGTGTTTTTGATTCATAGTTTCCGTGGGTCAGGCCTGAAATCTTCTGGAACA
>Ga0315281_10001870_pt1 | contig 31287 bp, 34 predicted proteins | sample YL17G07_0_MG_FD_204540 | JGI IMG/M metagenome (GOLD analysis project Ga0315281, IMG submission 204540) | Sediment microbial communities from Yellowstone Lake, YNP, Wyoming, USA - YL17G07_0 | ecosystem: Environmental > Aquatic > Freshwater > Lake > Sediment | place: USA: Wyoming | collected...
TCGAGATGAGAAAAAGTCTTGGTCGGATATTTGGAAGGGTAACGCTGCACACAGCGGCGAAATGTGTGAAGGGGTAAATGCTCCATGAGTTGTGCGAACACCAATTTGCCTGAATACATGATGGGGAACCCCGGGAGGAAAATCCCAGTTTCCCAAAAAAATCATGTTCAAGTCGGTGACACCCCTAAACATACTATTTCCTATTCAACACCAACATGTTAACTAACCGTTTTGGCAAAATTGCCGGACACTACTGATGCAAACCATATTGGAAGAGGCCGGGAATTTGGGTGAGAGCTGGGAGTTTGGTAGAATGCATCCTGCTCAAGTTCACTGGCGACCTTGTTTTTTTGTCCCGCGAATTGCCCCACGAAATTAAATTTAAAAGGTAAACCCAGCATGAATACGGAATCCATGTATTACATCGTTGAAAGCAGCAAGACATTCGAGCAGGCCGCGACTGACCTGGACGCGGCGGTAAAACGCAACGGGTTTGGCGTGCTGCACATTCACGATCTGGGTAACACGCTGCGGGGCAAAGGCGTCGCCTTCGCCGAGCAATGCAAGGTGTTCGAGGTATGCAACCCGGTGCAGGCCGGCAAGGTGCTTGCCGCCGACATGCGCCTGAATATGGCACTGCCGTGCCGCATCTCGGTGTACACCGAACAGGGCAAGACCCGGATCGGCATGATCAAGCCGGTGCCGATGCTCGCGGCGCTGTCGCGGGACGCAACGCTGGTGCAGGTGGCGCAGGAAGTTGAAGCCAAGACCAGGCAAATGATGGATGAAGCCAAATAGTTTTGGCCTCCCGCGTGGATGCTGTCTCGCAAGGCGGTATCTGCGAACTGCGTTTTTCAATGCCCCGCCTGGCCTTGTTTAAGAATCCGCCATGACGCTGTTACCCCTTTGGGCCGAGCAAATAAAATACCTGGTGGGTATTTTTGCCATTCTGAACCCGCTCGGGGCCATCCCCATTTACCTCAGCCTGATGGCGGATCGCCGCCCGGAGGAGATGCACCGCACTGCGCTTAAAGCCGCCGTTGCAGTGGCGGTCATCCTGATTCTTGCGGTCTGGGCGGGGGATGGTCTGCTGGCGTTTTTCGGTATCGGCATTCCGGCATTCCGCATTGCCGGCGGACTCCTCGTGCTAATCATTGCCATTGCCATGTTTGATGCCAGAACCAGCACGGCCCGGCAGACCGATGCAGAGCAGGCCGAAGCGGAATCGAAGAATGACATTGCCGTGGTGCCGTTGGCGATTCCCCTGTTGGCGGGGCCGGGGGCGATCAGCTTGGCCATCGTTGATGCCCACCAGGCAGGCAGCTTGCCAGGAAAGCTGGTGTTCTGTTTAGGGATCGTTGGGGTGGCGGTGATTGTCTGGCTGGTGTTGCGGCTGGCCGAACCTATCGGTGAGCGTCTTGGCACGGGTGGACTCAACATCGCTACCCGTGTCATGGGGCTGATTCTCGCCGCCATGGCGGTGCAATTCATGGCGGATGGGCTGCTGGAAATATTTCCCGGCCTGTCTCACTGAACGCGAAATTCATTGACCCATCCAGCTGAAGTTTGTTCGCCCTGGGAGAGTATTTAACCCAGATTGCCCATTAGCACAAAACTGCGTCATTCCCGCGCAGGCGGGAATCCAGATGATTAAAAAATCCCCCGCAAAGCGGGACAGCATCGCGGTTTTGTCCGCGCACCCGCAAGGGGTAGGCCGTGGTTGTAAAGCCGATAAATCGGCAACAACCACGCACTCGCTGGATGTTTGTCCTTGCTGGATTCCCGCCTGCGCGGGAATGACGAGCTGATGGATTATTTGGTTTAATCAAGTGATGGAATGCTTCGCACCTTTTTCCATGTGCGCGGGTTGCTTTCGGAGCGGAAATTTTTCAGTTTCATCAGCATGTGACGGGCACTTTAAGCTGTGTTTGGCGCAAGCCCCGACCAGCAAGAAATCAAGATTGACCATTTGGTTTTTCGCGGGTAGGATTGCCGCCTTTGTCGTTACGGGAGTCAAGTCAAATGCGCCGCAAGCTGATTGCCGGAAACTGGAAGATGTGTGGGTCTTTGGCCCAGAATGAGGCCTTGCTGAATGCGGTGATGGCTGGCATGGCGCGAATGCCGGGTGTGGATTGTGCGGTGTGCGTGCCATTCCCCTATCTGGCGCAGGCGCAGCAGATGTTGCGCGGCAGCCAGGTGAAATGGGGTGCGCAGAATGTGCACCAGTTGGACAAGGGGGCTTACACCGGTGAGGTGGCGGCTTCCATGTTGTGCGATTTCGGTTGCCGCTATGTGCTTGTCGGGCATTCGGAACGGCGCAGCCTGTACGGTGAAAGCAGCCAGTTGGTGGCGGAGAAATTTGCTGCGGCGCAGAAGGCGGGGCTGTTGCCCATCCTGTGTGCCGGCGAAACCCTGGAACAACGCGAAAGCGGTGCCACCGAAACGGTGGTGGCGGAGCAACTGGATGCGGTGGTCAAACTGCTGGGCGTGCAATCCTTGCGCAATGCGGTGCTGGCATACGAACCGGTCTGGGCGATAGGCACCGGCAAGACTGCCACGCCGGAACAGGCGCAGGCGGTACATGCCTTTATCCGCCAGCGTGTCGCACAGCAAGATAGCCAGGTGGCGCAGAGCTTGTGTATACTCTACGGCGGAAGCGTGAAGGCGGCAAACGCGGCGGAGTTGTTTGCGATGCCGGACATTGACGGCGGTTTAATCGGCGGCGCATCGCTGGTTGCCGAAGACTTCCTGGCTATTTGTAACGCCGGGCAAAATTAAATTTTTGATTTGGAGTAGTGTGTGGAAACATTAGTTTGGGTAGTACACGTTTTGACGGCTGTAGTGCTGGTCGGCTTGGTGCTGATGCAGCATGGCAAAGGAGCGGATATGGGAGTCTCGTTTGGTTCCGGTTCCGCCGGCAGCCTGTTCGGTTCGAGCGGTTCCGCCAATTTTTTGAGCCGTAGCACGGCAGTGGCCGCGACATTGTTTTTCATTACCAGCATGACGCTGACCTATCTTTATGCCAACCCATCGCAGCCCCAAGGCGTAATGGATAGGCATGACGTATCCCGGCAGGGGCAAAAGACCGCGCCTGCGCCTGCTCAGGCAGGTGGGGATGCAGTCGGTTCTCAGTCGAAAGAGATTCCGAAGTAAAGACAATGCCGATGTGGTGAAATTGGTAGACACGCTAGCTTGAGGGGCTAGTGGCGAAAGCCGTAGCAGTTCGAGTCTGCTCATCGGCACCAGGTATCAAGCAAGGGTTTCCGGTTCTGACCAATAAAACCAGGCGCTAGCCAAAATAAAATAAGCCAGAAATGCGTTACGCGCGCCTCGCCAGTAAGGCGCCTGACGGAGGGGGGATATCAGATGTTGGAAAATTATTTTCCGGTTCTATTGTTCATCTGCGTGGGACTGGCAGTAGGTGTGGCGTCGATTGCGATGGGTTGGCTGGTTGCTCCAAGCCGCCCGGACGACGCAAAACTCTCGCCTTACGAGTGCGGCTTTGAAGCCTTTGAGGACGCGCGCATGAAATTCGACGTGCGTTATTACCTCGTCGCCATCCTGTTTATCCTGTTCGATCTGGAAATCGCATTTCTGTTTCCCTGGGCGGTGGTGCTCAAGGAGATCGGCACATTCGGTTTCGTCTCCATGATGATTTTCCTGTCCATCCTCGTGATCGGGTTTATCTACGAGTGGATGAAAGGGGCTTTGGAATGGGAGTAACGGTATGAGCAGGAAGCAGGGGCCCCGCGCAGCGGGGATGCGACCGTCCGCGATTGCCGTTGAATGCCAGAATTGGCACGGCATCCGGGACGGTAGCGGAGTGATAGGAGGGTGGACGCATGGGCATTGAAGGTGTTCTGGAAAAGGGTATAGCCACAACTACGCTCGACGCCCTGATCAATTACACCCGCACCGGTTCGCTGTGGCCGATGACTTTCGGCCTGGCATGCTGCGCCGTGGAGATGATGCAGGCGGGCGCTTCGCGTTATGACCTTGACCGCTTCGGCGTGGTGTTCCGCCCAAGCCCGCGCCAGTCTGACGTGATGATTGTGGCCGGCACGCTGTGCAACAAGATGGCGCCTGCGTTGCGCAAGGTGTACGACCAGATGGCCGAGCCGCGCTGGGTGATCTCGATGGGTTCCTGCGCCAACGGCGGCGGTTATTACCATTATTCCTATTCGGTGGTACGCGGCTGTGACCGCATCGTGCCGGTGGATGTGTATGTGCCGGGCTGCCCGCCGACCGCCGAGGCGCTGCTGTATGGCATCATCCAGTTGCAGAACAAAATCAAACGAACCAATACCATTGCACGTTAGGTGAACATGGCTGCTGATTTGAGCGTATTGCAAGACAACTTGACCAGACTGCTCGACGGCAAAGTTGCAAGCCTGACCAGCCGGCTGAATGAGCTGACCCTGGTGATCCGTGCCGCTGATCTGCTGGCAGTGATGGCTCGCCTGCGCGATGATGTGAATTTGCGTTTCGAGCAGATGACCGATTTGTGTGGCATGGATTACTCCACTTATGGTAACGATGTTTCCGAGAGAGGCGCTTATCTCAAATCCGATGATACGCCAAGGATTTTTCCTTCCCGCTTTGCGGTGGTGTACCAGTTGTTGTCGGTGACCCACAATGTGCGCTTGCGTGTGCGTGTGTTCGCCGAGGATGACGATCTGCCCGTGCTGGATTCCGTTGCGGATATCTGGCCATGCGCCAACTGGTATGAGCGTGAGGCATTCGATTTTTACGGCATCATCTTTACCGGCCACCCTGATTTGCGCCGCATTCTCACCGACTATGGTTTTGTCGGCAACCCGTTCCGCAAGGATTTCCCCCTTTCCGGTCATGTCGAGATGCGCTATGACCCCGAGCAGAAGCGTGTCATCTACCAGCCGGTGACAGTGGAGCCGCGCGAAGTGACCCCGCGCATCGTTCGCGAAGAACATTACGGTCGCATTAAGTAGGGACGCAATGCGATGGCTGAAATAAAAAACTACACAATGAATTTTGGGCCGCAGCACCCCGCGGCGCATGGCGTGTTGCGCCTGGTGCTGGAACTGGATGGCGAGGTGATCGAGCGCGCCGATCCGCACATCGGCCTGCTGCACCGCGCGACTGAAAAGCTGGCGGAGCACAAGACTTTCCTGCAATCCGTCCCCTACATGGATCGCCTCGATTACGTGTCCATGATGTGCAACGAACATGCATACGTGATGGCGATCGAGAAGCTGCTCGGCCTCGAAGTGCCGTTGCGCGCGCAATACATCCGGGTGATGTTCGACGAGATCACTCGCATCCTCAACCACCTGCTGTGGCTGGGGGCGCATGCCATAGATATCGGTGCGATGACCGTATTTCTCTATACTTTCCGCGAGCGCGAAGACCTGATGGACGCCTATGAGGCTGTCTCCGGCGCGCGCATGCACGCGGCCTATTACCGTCCGGGTGGCGTGTACCGCGATCTGCCGGACACCATGCCGCAGTACCACGCTTCCAAAATTCACAATGCCGCCAGGGCCAAGGAGATGAACGAGAACCGCCAGGGTTCGCTACTCGACTTCCTGGAGGACTTCACCAGGCGTTTTCCCACCCACGTGGACGAATACGAAACCCTGTTGACCGACAACCGCATCTGGAAACAACGCACCGTAGGCATCGGCGTGGTCTCGCCGGAACGCGCGCTGGCGCTGGGTTTCAGCGGCCCGATGCTGCGCGGATCGGGTGTGGTATGGGACTTGCGCAAGAAGCAACCCTATGAAGTGTATGACCGTATGGATTTTGATATTCCGGTCGGCGTCACGGGTGATTGCTATGACCGATACCTGGTGCGCGTGGAAGAAATGCGCCAGTCCAACCGCATCATCAAACAGTGCATTGACTGGCTGCGCAACAACCCGGGCCCGGTAATGACCGGCAACCTCAAGGTCGCGCCGCCGAAGCGCGAGGCGATGAAGCAGAATATGGAAGAACTGATCCACCATTTCAAGCTGTTCACCGAAGGCATGCATGTGCCGCCCGGCGAGGCTTATGCGGCAGTCGAGCATCCCAAGGGCGAATTCGGCATCTACCTCGTCTCGGATGGAGCGAACAAGCCTTACCGCATGAAGATCCGCGCCCCTGGGTTTCCGCACTTGGCGGCGCTGGATGCAATGGTACGCGGGCACATGATCGCCGACGTGGTGGCGATTATTGGCACGCAGGACATAGTTTTTGGAGAGATAGACCGCTGATGGATGCCTCTAAAAACCCAAATTTCATCCCAACTGCGGTGTTGCGAAGAAATTTTCTTACTTACATATACCTCATATGCTGCGCTGCGAAAATTTCTTCGCGCCTTGCATTTGGGCGAACTTTGAATTTTTAGAGGCATCCATAATGTTGTCCGATCAAATTCAGGCAAGAATCAACCGCGAGTTGAAGAAATACCCGCCGGATCAGAAGCAGTCGGCGGTGATGTCCGCATTGCGTTTCGTGCAGGATGAAAAGGGCTGGATAGCTCCCGATGACATGACAGATGTGGCGGCCTATCTCGGCATGGCGCAGATGGCGGTGTATGAGGTGGCGACCTTCTATAACATGTACAACCTCAAGCCCATGGGCAAACACACCTTGACGGTGTGCACCAATTTATCCTGCACCCTATGCGGCGCATTGGATACCGTCAAGTACATAGAGGCAAAATTGGGCATTGGCATCGGCGAAGTGACGCCGGATGGCAAGTTTGGCCTGCGCGAGAGTGAGTGCATGGGTGCGTGTATAGACGCGCCGCTTCTGACTGTCAGCAACAGGAAGTTGTGTGGCCGCATGACCCCGGAAAAAATCGATCAATTGTTGGCGGAGCTGGATAAGTCATGAACGGGCCGGTTATATACACGACATCGGGATTCGACCAGCCCTGGACGCTGGAGAATTACCTCAAGGTGGGCGGCTATCAGGCCTTGCGCAAAATACTCGCGGAAAAAACACCACCCGATGCGATCATTGCCGAGGTCAAATTGTCGGCACTGCGCGGGCGCGGCGGCGCGGCTTTCCCGACCGGGTTGAAGTGGAGCTTCATGCCGAAGAATTACACTGGCGATAAATACATCGTCTGCAACTCCGACGAGGGCGAGCCGGGCACCTGCAAGGATCGGGATATCCTGCGCTATAACCCCCATGCGCTGATCGAAGGTATGGCCATCGGCGCTTACGCCATGGGGAGCGTGAAGGTGGGTTATAACTACATACACGGTGAAATTTTCGAAGCTTACGAGCGCATGGAAGCGGCTTGCGAAGAGGCGCGCGCGGCGGGCTATCTGGGCAACGCCATACTCGGCAGCGATTTCAGTTTTGATTTGCACAACCACCTGGGCTACGGCGCTTACGTCTGTGGCGAAGAAACCGCGCTGCTCGAATCCCTTGAAGGCAAGAAAGGTCAGCCGCGCTTCAAGCCGCCGTTCCCCGCCACCTACGGCCTGTATGGCAAGCCGACCACCATCAACAACACCGAGACTTTTTCCAGCATCCCCTACATCATGCGCGAGGGCGGGCAGAAATTCCTCGAACTGGGCAAGCCGAACAGCGGCGGTACCAAGCTGTTTTCCGTATCCGGGCATGTCAACAACCCCGGCAATTTTGAATTACCCTTGGGTACACCGTTCAAGAAATTGCTGGAGCTGGCAGGCGGTGTGCGCGACGGGCACAAGTTGAAAGCGGTGATCCCCGGCGGCTCGTCCATGCCGGTGCTGCCCGGCGAGATCATGATGGAAGTGGATATGGATTACGACTCCATCGCCAAGGCCGGTTCTTACCTGGGCAGCGGCGCGGTGATCGTGATGGACGAGACCGTTTGCATGGTGCGCGCACTGGAGCGCCTGTCCTATTTTTACCATGAAGAATCGTGCGGCCAGTGTACACCTTGCCGTGAAGGCACCGGCTGGCTGTACCGCATCGTGCATCGCATCGAGAGCGGCAAAGGGCGGCCGGAGGATCTGGATTTGCTGCTCAGCGTATGCGAGAACATTGCCGGACGCACCATCTGCGCGCTGGGCGATGCGGCTGCCTGGCCGGTGCAGGGCATGCTCAAACATTATCGCAGTGAATTTGAATATCACATCGAGCACAAGAAGTGCATGATGTAGGTGGGCGCTGGAGATATTATGGAAAAATATGTTTATGCCGAGATTTTGATTTCCAATCCGCGTGAACCAGGGCTTGCTCCATTTAGCACCAAGGCGCTGGTAGACACGGGCAGCAATTTTTTGACGCTGCCCGAGCATATCGCAATTCAAATGAAGCTCGAACCCAGCCCGATAGATCCGACCCGTGAAATCACGCTGGCGGACGGGTCGCACAGGACGGTGCCCTATGTCGGGCCGGTGTCGGTTCGTTTTGGCAATCGCCTGTGTTTCGTGGGGGCGCTGGTGATGGGCGATGAGCCGTTGCTGGGATTGGTGGCAATGGCAGATATGGACTTGGTGGTGTATGCCGAAAAACGGCGCCTGGATGTTAATCCAGACAGTCCGAATATTCCTTCTGCCAAGGCGAAATATGGGGCAGAACTCAGTGGTCAGAAATCAGGAATTAGTCAGTCATAACGGATATTGGCGGATAGATGATTAACGTTGAAATTGATGGCAAGCATGTAGAGATAGAAAACGGTCGCACCGTTATCGAAGCAGCGCAGTTGGCAGGCATCTATATCCCGCATTTCTGCTACCACAAGAAATTGTCCATCGCCGCCAGTTGCCGCATGTGCCTGGTACAGGTCGAAAAAGTGCCCAAGCCTGTGCCCGCCTGCGCCACGCCGGTGACTGATGGCATGAAAGTGTTCACCTCTTCGGAAATGGCCGTGAAGGCGCAGAAGGGGGTGATGGAATTCCTGCTCATTAACCACCCGCTGGATTGCCCGGTTTGCGACCAGGGCGGCGAATGCCAGCTGCAGGATATAGCGATGGGTTACGGCGGGAGCGCATCGCGCTATATCGAAGAAAAGCGCGTGGTGCTGCACAAGGATATCGGCCCGCTGATTTCCACCATGGAAATGAGCCGCTGCATCAACTGCACGCGCTGTGTGCGCTTCAGCCAGGAAATCGCCGGCGCGATGGAGATGGGGCAGGCGTATCGCGGCGAACATGCCGAGATCATGCCCTTCGTGGGCAAGACGGTGGATTCCGAACTTTCCGGCAACATGATAGACCTGTGCCCGGTCGGCGCGCTGACCAGCAAGCCATTCCGCTATACCGCGCGCAACTGGGAACTGTCGCGGCGCAAGTCCGTCAGCCCGCACGACGGCCTGGGTTCCAACCTGTCGGTGCAGGTCAAGAACAACCGCGTGATGCGCGTGGTGCCGATCGAAAACGAAGCGATCAACGAATGCTGGCTGTCCGACAAGGACAGGTTCAGCTATGAAGGACTGAATTCCGTCGAGCGCTTGACCAAGCCGATGATCAAGCAAAATGGCAAATGGAATGAAGTGGAATGGCCCGTCGCGCTGGAGTATGTGGCGAACGCATTGAGCCAGGTAGCGAACTGTGCGGGTGCAGCGGAAGTTGGCGCGCTGGCCACGCCGCATTCCACGCTGGAAGAACTTTACCTGCTGCAAAAACTTATGCGCGGCCTGGGCAGCCACAACGTGGATTTCCGCCTGCGCCAGTCTGATTTCAGTATGGACGGCAAGCAGGCGGACACCCACCCCCATCCTAACCTTCCCCCAAAGGGGGAAGGGACAATAGTTTCCTCCCTCGCAGAGGGAGGAGAGCCGAGTAGATTCCTGCCGTGGCTGGGTATGCCAGTTGCCGACATCAATACCCGCGACCGCTTGCTGATCGTGGGCAGCTTCCTGCGCAAGGATCACCCGTTGCTGGCGCAACGCATCCGCCAGGCGGTGAAGAAAGGTGCGCAGGCCAATATCGTCCATGCAGTGGATGACGACCTGCTGATGAAAGTGGCGAGCAAGGCCATTGTTGCGCCGGATGCCATGACGAATGCGCTGGCGCAAATATTGAAGGCGCTGATGGAACTACTAGCCATTCGACTAGGCCATCCAGAGACGATGCCCAAGTCGCTGGTTATGTCCGCCGAAAAACAGGCTGCCGTGGATGCCGCAGTGCAAAATATACAAGTGGGCAGCGCCGCTGCTGCCATCGCCAAAAGCCTGGCAGGCGGTGAACGCGTTGCCGTGCTGCTCGGCAACTTTGCTCAGCAGCATCCGCAGGCTGTGCAGCTGCAACTGCTGGCGCAGCAAATCGCCGCGCTGTGCAGCGGAACGTTCGGCTTCCTGGGCGAGGCCGCCAACAGCGTGGGCGGCTACCTGGCGCAGGCTGTGCCGGGGGCTTCCGGCATGAATGCCGCAGCGATGCTGGCCGCACCGCGCAAGGCTTATGTCCTGCTCAACGCCGAACCGGAACTGGATTGCGCCAATTCGCAACAAGCGCTGTCCGCCATGTATGCCGCCGATCTGGTGGTGGCGCTGAGCGCTTACAAGCACCATGCGGTGGATTACGCCAATGTGCTGCTGCCGATTGCTCCGTTTACCGAAACTTCCGGCACTTTCGTCAGCACCGAGGGCCGCGTGCAAAGCTTCAAGGGCGCAGTCAAGCCGCTGGGCGAGGCGCGCCCGGCGTGGAAGGTGTTGCGTGTGCTGGGCAACCTGCTGGATGTTGCCGGTTTCGATTACGACAGCAGCGAAGCGGTGCGCGACGAGGCATTGGGTGGGGTGGACGTGGCGAGTAAATTGAACAACACCCTGAACGAGAATGTAGGTCGGGCTTCGCCCGACAGTGTCAATTCCGCAGGGGCTTCAGCCCCTAGCGGATTGCCTACCTTTGGCATGGTGGGCGGAGCCCACCCTACTTCCCACGCAGCATTACAGCGCGTTGCCGAGGTGCCAATTTATTCCGCTGACGCCATTGTGCGCCGCGCGGTTGCGCTGCAAAAGACCCGCGATGCCGCTATTCCGCGTGTGGTGATGCGCAGCGATGAGTTAAAGAAACTTGGCGTGTTGCCGGGCGATCAGGTAAAGATCAGCCAGGGCGGGAACAGTGTGTGCCTGGCTGTGGCGGCGGATGACAGCCTGCCAGGTGGTGTGGCGCGTGTGGCTGCCGGGCATGCTGCCACGGTAGGACTGGGTGCGATGTTCGGAACGCTGACGGTGGAGCGCGCATGATGGAATTGTTGCAAACAATACAACTGGCGGGGCAAAACCTGCTTGGCGCGGCTTGGCTGCCGGTGTGGACGCTGGTGAAGATCGTCGCCGTCGTGGCTCCGCTGATGGGCGCGATAGCTTATCTGACGCTGGCCGAGCGCAAGGTGATCGGCTTCATGCAGGTGCGCATCGGCCCCAACCGCGTCGGTTACTATGGCCTGCTGCAACCGCTCGCCGACGGCATCAAGCTGATGTTCAAGGAAATCATCGTCCCATCCGGCTCGAACAAATTCCTGTTCATCCTGGCGCCTATCCTCGCCCTGATGCCCGCCCTGGCGGCTTGGGCAGTGGTGCCGTTTGACGTCGGCATGGCCGTAGCCAATGTGAATGCGGGCCTGCTTTATATTCTGGCGATGACTTCGCTCGGCGTATATGGCGTGATCATTGCGGGCTGGGCGTCCAACTCCAAATACGCCTTCCTCGGTTCGCTGCGTTCCGCCGCGCAGATTGTGTCCTACGAACTCGCCATGGGCTTTGCCCTGGTGTGTGTGTTGATGGCCTCGCAAAGCATGAACCTGGGCGATATCGTGCGCGGCCAGCAAAGCAGCGTCGGCCTGTTTGGTTGGTATTTCATCCCGCTGTTTCCGATGTTTGTGGTGTACCTGATTTCCGGTGTGGCGGAAACCAACCGCGCACCGTTCGACGTGGTCGAGGGCGAATCGGAAATTGTCGGCTTCCACGTGGAATACTCCGGCATGGCGTTTGCGCTGTTTTTCCTGGCCGAATACGCCAACATGATACTGATCGCTGCGCTGACTTCCATCATGTTCCTCGGCGGCTGGCTGCCCCCGTTCAGCGTTGCGCCGTTCACCTGGATACCGGGAATATTCTGGCTGCTGGCCAAGATGTCGTTTGTGCTGTTCCTGTTCCTGTGGTTTCGCGCCACCTTCCCGCGTTATCGCTATGACCAGTTGATGCGCCTGGGCTGGAAAGTGTTCATTCCGCTCACGCTGGTATGGGTGGCGGTGGTCGGCGCGTGGATGCAGACGCGGTATTGGTTTTGGTGAGAAGAATGGAAATGATAAAAAATTTCTTCAAGACATTCCTGCTGCTGGAACTGGTCAAGGGCATGGCGCTGACCGGGCGGCATTTCTTCGCGCGCAAGATTACCGTACAGTATCCGGAAGAAAAAACACCGCAAAGCTTCCGCTTCCGCGGCCTGCATGCCCAGCGCCGCTATGCCAATGGTGAAGAGCGCTGCATCGGCTGCAAACTGTGCGAAGCGGTGTGCCCGGCGCTGGCCATCAATATTGAGATTGCCGAGCGTGGAGATGGCACACGCCGCACCACACGCTACGACATTGACCTGCTCAAATGTATCTTCTGCGGCTTTTGCGAGGAATCCTGCCCGGTGGATGCCATCGTGGAAACCCGCATACTGGAATACCACGGCGAGAAGCGTGGCGACCTGTACTACACCAAGCCCATGCTGCTGGCGATGGGTGACCAGCATGAAGCGCAGATCGCCAAGGACCGTGCGGCAGATGCGAAATACCGCTAAGGGATATTTGGGAAGGGTAAAGGGAGAAGGGGGAAGGGTGAGAAGCGAAAAACGCAAAGCGGAGCCAGGGTGTTACCCTTCTCCCTTCCCCCTTCTCCCTTCCCCAGGTTTCTAAAGGGTTACTTAATGATAAGTTTCGAAACACTAGTTTTCTACCTGTTCGCCGCCGTGTCGGTGTTCGCCGCGTTGCGCGTGATCACCGCGCGCAACCCCGTGCATGCGGCGCTGTTTCTGGTGCTGGCTTTTTGCAGCATGGCCGGCATCTGGATGCTGCTGGAAGCGGAGTTTCTCGCCATCACGCTGGTGATGGTGTATGTCGGCGCGGTGATGGTGTTGTTCCTGTTCGTGGTGATGATGCTGGACATCAACCTGGTGCAGTTGCGCGAAGGTTTCTGGCGCTGGTTCCCGTTCGGCGCGGCGCTCGCAGCCGTGATGGTGTTCGAGATGATCCAGGTGCTGGGCAGCCGCCAGACTGCGGGAACCGGTGCTGCGCTGGCCAGGCACGCGGCCGATTACAGCAATACCAAGGAACTCGGCCGCCTGATCTATACCTATTATGTCTACCCATTTGAACTGGCCGCCGTGCTGCTGCTGGTGGCGATTGTGGCTGCCATCGCGCTGACCTTGCGGCGCCGCAAGGATGTCAAGTCGCAGAATGTGGCGAAGCAGGTGGCGGTCAGGCGCGAAGACCGCATCCGCATCGTGTCGGTGCCATCCGAAAAGCGTGGAGAATAAATGAATGGCGGGTTGGTGGCTATGTATGAGGAAAATTTCAAACATGGATGAACAGGATACACAGGATATGGTTCCCATCCTGTTCATCCTGTATATCCATGTTTGAATAAAGTAGTAGTTGCACAACAATTAAAGAGGAAGATCATGTTGAGTTTAAGTTTGCGGAGAGTAGGGCGGGTGAGTGGCTATGTATGAGGAAAATTTCAAACATGGATGAACAGGATACACAGGATATGGTTCCCATCCTGTTCATCCTGTGTATCCATGTTTGAATAAAGTAGTAGTTGCACAACAATTAAAGAGGAAGATCATGTTGAGTTTAAGTTTGCGGAGAGTAGGGCGGGTGAGTGGCTATGTATGAAGAAAATTTCAAACATGGATGAACAGGATACACAGGATATGGCTCCCATCCTGTTCATCCTGTTCATCCTGTTCATCCTGTGTATCCATGTTTGAATAAAGCAGTAGTTGCACAACAATTAAAGAGGAAGATCATGTTGAGTTTAAGTTTGTCGCACTACCTGATACTGGGCGCCGTGCTGTTCGCCATCAGCGTGGTGGGCATTTTCCTGAACCGCAAAAACGTCATCGTGCTGCTGATGGCCATCGAGTTGATGCTGCTCGCGGTGAACACCAATTTCATCGCTTTTTCGCATTACCTGAACGATACGGCCGGACAGGTGTTTGTGTTCTTCATCCTCACCGTGGCTGCCGCCGAAGCCGCCATCGGGCTGGCGATTCTGATAGTGCTGTTCCGCAACCTGCGCACCATCAACGTGGACGATCTGGGCAGCCTGAAAGGTTAAGCATGGGCAATATGCAAAAACTGTATCTGCTGGTTCCTTTGGCGCCTTTGTTTGGCGCCATCGTGGCCGGATTGTTCGGCAAGGCGCTGGGGCGCACCTGGTCGCACCGCATCACCATCCTGCTGGTGGCGGTTTCTTTCTTTGCCTCGCTGCGGATATTCCAGGATGTGCTGGACGGGCATACTTTCAACGGTACGGTGTATCAATGGATGACCTCGGGCGACACCAGTTTCGAAGTCGGTTTCCTGATTGACCGCCTGACCGTATTGATGATGCTGGTCGTCACCTTCGTGTCGCTGATGGTGCATATTTACACCATCGGCTACATGGCGGAAGACGCGGGCTATCAGCGTTTCTTCAGCTACATTTCGCTGTTCACCTTCTCCATGCTGATGCTGGTGATGGCCAACAACTTCATGCAGTTGTTCTTCGGATGGGAAGCGGTGGGGCTGGTTTCGTATCTGCTGATCGGTTTCTGGTACACGCGCGACACGGCAATTTACGCCAACCTCAAGGCTTTCCTGGTCAACCGCGTGGGTGACTTCGGCTTCCTGCTGGGCATCGGCCTGGTGCTGATGGTGTTCGGCAGCCTGGATTACGCGACGGTATTCGCCAACGCACACAGCCACGCCAAGGATATCGCGCCGATTGCCGGCGTGTCGTGGAACATGATGAGCGCGATCTGCATCCTGCTGTTCATCGGCGCGATGGGCAAGTCCGCGCAATTCCCGCTGCATGTCTGGCTACCCGATTCGATGGAAGGCCCGACCCCGATTTCCGCGTTGATCCATGCCGCAACCATGGTGACGGCGGGTATTTTCATGGTGGCGCGCATGTCCCCGCTGTTTGAATTGTCAGAAACCGCGCTGTCCTTCGTCATGGTCATCGGCGCGATAACCGCGCTGTTCATGGGTTTTCTCGGCATCATCCAGAACGACATCAAGCGTGTGGTGGCCTATTCCACCCTGTCGCAACTGGGCTACATGACCGTGGCGCTCGGCGCATCGGCTTACTCGGTGGCGATCTTCCACCTGATGACCCACGCGTTCTTCAAGGCGCTATTGTTCCTGGCTGCCGGTTCGGTGATCATCGCCGTGCACCACAACCAGGATATTCGCTACATGGGCGGCCTGAAAAAATACATGCCGATCACCTGGATAACTTCGCTGATCGGATCGCTGGCGCTGATCGGAACGCCGTTTTTCTCCGGCTTCTACTCCAAGGACAGCATCATCGAAGCGGTTGCGCTGTCGCATCTGCCTGGCTCCGGCTTTGCCTACTTTGCGGTGGTGGCAGGGGTGTTCGTCACTGCATTCTATTCGTTCCGCATGTATTTCCTGGTATTCCACGGCAAAGAACGGTATGACGCATCAGATGACAGGGGACAGAAGACAGAAGACAGCGGGAAAACACATGGCACTCACGATGATGCTCATGCAAAGCACGATGAACATCATCATCGTTTGGCACACGGACAAAAGCCGCACGAGACGCCGTTGGTAGTGACGCTGCCGTTGGTGTTGCTGGCGATCCCCTCTGTCATCATCGGGCTCCTTACCATAGAGCCGATACTGTATGGCGGCTATTTCGGCGATGCAATTTATATCTCCGAACACCATGAAGCGCTGCGCGAGATGCACGAAGAATTCCACGGCGCATTTGCCATGACGCTGCATGCGCTGACCAGCCTGCCGCTGTGGCTGGCGCTATCCGGTGTGGTGACCGCATGGTTCTTTTATCTGAAACAACCATCGATTCCGGCAGCGATCAAGCGGCGCTTCAGCGCCATCTACACGATACTGGAGCACAAGTACGGCTTCGACAAATTCAATGACTGGTTCTTTGCCGGCGGCGCGCGCGGGGCAAGCCGCTTCCTGTGGAAATTCGGCGATGTGAAACTGATTGACGGCGTCATGGTAAATGGCTCGGCGCGGCTGGTCGGCATGTTCTCCGGCGTGCTGCGCCAGATACAGACCGGTTACATCTACCACTATGCGTTCTCCATGATCATCGGCGTGTTTGCGTTGCTTACGATACGGACCTGGTTTGAATGAGGCAGGAGTTTGAATAAGGAATGAGCATGATTTTTGGGTTCCCTGTATTAAGTGTGGTCGTCTGGTTGCCGATTATTTTCGGCATCCTTGTCCTGGCCACTGGCGGCGACCGCAACGCGCCGCTGGCGCGCGCCATCGCCCTGGTCGGCGCAACGCTCGGCTTCCTTGTGTCGATCCCGCTGTACACCGGTTTCGACAGGGTGACCAGCGCGATGCAGTTTGCCGAAATGAGCAACTGGATCACCCGCTACAACATCCATTACCACCTCGGCGTGGACGGCATCTCGATGCTTTTCGTCCTGCTCAACAGTTTCTTTACCCCGCTGGTTGTGATTGCCGGCTGGAAAGTAATCGAGAAGCATGTGGCGCAATACATGGCCGCCTTCCTGATTATGTCCGGCCTGGTCAACGGCGTGTTTGCGTCGCTGGATGCGATGCTGTTCTATGTGTTCTGGGAGGCCATGCTGATCCCGATGTTCATCATCATCGGTGTGTGGGGCGGCGCCAACCGCGTGTATGCGGCGGTAAAGTTCTTTCTCTACACCTTGCTCGGCTCGCTGCTGATGCTGGTTGCGCTGCTGTATTTGTACAACCAGTCGGGCGGCAGTTTCGAGATCCTCGACTATCACCAGATGTCCATCCCGATGACCGCGCAGATGCTGGTGTTCATCGCTTTCTTCACGGCGTTTTCGGTAAAGGTGCCGATGTTTCCGGTGCATACCTGGTTGCCGGATGCCCACGTGGAAGCGCCCACCGGCGGCTCGGTGATACTGGCCGCGATCATGCTGAAGGTGGGTGCGTATGGCTTCATCCGTTTCTCCATGCCGATTGCGCCCGACGCCAGCCACAAGCTGGCCGGGGTGATGATCGCCCTGTCGCTGATCGCGGTGGTGTATATCGGGCTGGTTGCGCTGGCCCAGTCCGACATGAAGAAGCTGGTGGCGTATTCCTCGATTTCGCACATGGGCTTCGTCACGCTGGGTTTGTTCATTTTCAACGCTTACGGCATGGAAGGCGCGCTGCTGCAGATGATTTCGCACGGCTTCGTGTCCGGCGCGCTGTTCCTGTGCATCGGCGTAATGTATGACCGCATGCATTCACGCCAGATTGCCGATTACGGCGGCGTGGCCAACACCATGCCGGTGTTCGCCGCCTTCTTCATGCTGTTTGCCATGGCCAACAGCGGGCTGCCAGGCACCAGCGGTTTCGTCGGTGAGTTCATGGTCATCATGGGTGCGGTCAAGGCCAATTTCTGGTATGCCTTCGCTGCGGCGACCACGCTGGTTTTCGGCGCGGCCTACACGCTGTGGATGTACAAGAGGGTGATTTTCGGCGCGGTGGCCAACCGCCATGTCGCCGAGCTGAAAGACATCACCCCGCGCGAAAAGCTGGTGTTCGCCATCCTGGTCGTGACGGTGCTTGGCATGGGCCTGTACCCCCTGCCGTTCACCGAGATCATGCACGCGTCGGTGAGCGATTTGCTGGTGCATGTCGCGCGCTCCAAACTATGAGCTATCGTCAATTGAGGAAGCTATGAATTTCATGTCCACCCTGTTACCCGCCTACGCAGAAATTTTTCTGCTGTTGATGGCGTGCGCGATCCTGATCGTGGATTTGTTTGTCGCCGACAAAAACAAGACGCTGACCTACCTGCTGGTGCAGGCGACCCTGCTCGGCTGCTCGCTGATCACCGTGTCCACCCACCAGCAAGGCGTGGCCCACCTGTTCCACAACATGTTCGTGGATGACCTGATGTCCGATGTGCTCAAGCTGCTGAGCTACCTGGCCGTTTCCGTGATGCTGGTGTATTCGCGCAGCTATCTGCTGGTGCGCGGCCTGTTCACCGGCGAGTTCATGGTGCTGACGCTGTTTTCCCTGCTCGGCATGATGGTGATGGTTTCCGCCAGCCACTTCCTCACCCTGTACCTCGGGCTGGAGCTGATGTCGCTCAGCCTGTATGCGATGGTTGCGCTGCAACGCGATTCCGCCACGGCTACCGAAGCTGCAATGAAATACTTTATTCTTGGCGCACTGGCTTCCGGCTTGCTGCTGTACGGCATGTCCATGCTGTACGGCGCCACCGGCACGCTGGAAGTGGCCGCGGTATCGGATGCCATCAAGCACGGCGTGCAGAACAAGCAGTTGCTGGCGTTCGGCCTCGTGTTCGTGGTGTCCGGCCTGGCGTTCAAGCTGGGTGCGGTGCCGTTCCATATGTGGGTGCCCGATGTGTATCACGGCGCGCCCACCGCCATGACCATGCTGATCGGCACCGCGCCCAAGCTGGCCGCCTTCGCTTTCGTCATGCGTATCCTGGCGGAAGGTTTGCAGCCGCTTATGGTGCATTGGTCCGGCATGCTGGCGATCCTCGCCGTGCTGTCCATGGCGGTCGGCAACATCACCGCCATCGCCCAGACCAACATGAAGCGCATGCTGGCTTACTCCACCATCGCGCACATGGGCTTCCTGCTGCTCGGCGTGTTGAGCGGCGGTATCGAGGGCTATGGCTCCGCCATGTTTTATGCGGTGACCTATGTGCTGATGAGCCTGGGCGGTTTCGGCATGATCATGCTGCTGTCGCGCGAGGGTTTCGAGGCCGACAAACTCGATGATTTCAAGGGGCTCAACCAGCGCAGCCCGTGGCTCGCCTTCATCATGCTGCTGCTGATGTTCTCCATGGCTGGCGTGCCGCCTACCGTGGGCTTCTACTCCAAGTTCGCGGTGCTCAGCGCGGCGGTGAATGCCGGGCACATCCCGCTGGTCGTGATCGCCGTGCTGTTCTCGCTGATCGGCGCGTTCTACTACCTGCGCATCGTCAAGCTGATGTATTTCGACGCCCCGGAAAGCCATGTCCCGATCTCCATGCAGCCGGATACCGGCGTGCTGATTACGTTTAACGGACTGGCCGTATTGTTGCTGGGCATCCTGCCCGGCAACCTGATGTCGGTGTGCGCGGTGTCGGTGCAGCAATCGTTGTTGTTGCACTGAAAATCTACTGATGAAACCGCTAACCGTAGCAATGCATAAAGTTATTTTGATGATGTTGCTGGCTGCTGTGAGCAGTAGTGCGATGGCGGAGTGGGTAAATGTTGGAAGTAATGAAAACACTGCCATCTACGTCGATCCCGCAACCATCCAAAGGGCGGGCGATATGGCGACAATGTGGCATCTGACTGACTTCAAGACGGCTCAAAAAGACATGGGCGATAAGTATATGTCGACGAAAGATCAAAATGAATACGACTGCAAGGAAGCGAAATATAGAAGGCGTGCTTCCTCTCAGCACTCTGGAAATATGGGCAGTGGCAAAGTGGTTTATAGCGACTCTTATACTACAAAGTGGAAGCCAGTCCCGCCTGACAGTGGCATCGAAATTTTGTGGAAATTCGCCTGTGTAAAGCGTTAGGCACTTGTGATCTTTGGCTTTGGCTTGCAGGTTTGGACAAATCAGATCAGACTATGCGTGAATTACGGGTTATAAATAACAGGAGACGATCATGGCTATCAGTTCTGTCAATTCAAGTTCCAATACGGTCGAGTTGGCCAATCAAGCGAACGATGTGCAGCAAGCTGCTGCCCAAGCAGCGCAAACCGAGCAGGCGCAAAGCGAGCAGCAAGCTCAGCAGAATCAACAATCCAATCCGGTTGTAAATACATCTGGGCAAGTAACCGGTCAAGTCGTCAATACTACTGCCTGATAGCTTTTCATTCCCGGCATCCTTGGGCGATGGCGCTTTTGAGATGGCTATAAACATAGCTTGGCAGGCAGCCAGGTGTCGTTAGCAGGCATTCGCCAATACCCGCTTTGTGTGTGCGAAAGTTGGATCAGACACTATCTGTCAGATCAAGCTTGGATTAATACAGTTAATGCAAAGCTGGGAATCCAAATTCTCGCCGCGTGGGAGTTTGTGTATAAATTTTCTGGTTATTCCATTTCAAAGGTACAACAATCCGTAGGTCGGGCTATGCCCGACAGTTTGATCCGGCGGGCATAGCCCGACCTACGAAAATGCACTTTTAATTTGGAAAGGGTAACACCCCGTTTTATTTTTTCACTATGTCACTCGCCCACTCTTATACCATCACTGATGTAACGCATTGGTACAGCATGCAGGAAATTCAGAAAGCCAAGGCTTACCTGAACTCGATTGGCGATCTGGAAATTCAGTTCGATAAAATTACCGCACAGGTAAAAGGGACTGCGCCCCGCCCCTATCTGGTGGAGATATTTTTTGATGCTGACAAGGATGGACATCTAAGTGTTGATCCAACGTGCAGTTGCCCGGTTAAATTTAAATGCAAACATACCGCCGCAGTTCTGCTGTCGGTATTGTCTTTGCCGCGCGCGCCCGCCGTTAATCATGCAGTGCTGGAGTGGGTTGAATCCTTCCGGCGTGCGGCACAAACCCCACTGAAGAAAAAAACTAAGCCTGCATCGAAACCAGAGCGCTTGTGCTATGTGCTCACAAAATCTTTCAACACAGGCAGCTATGTCATTGGCCTCTACAAAGGCAAGGTGGACACCGGGGGTCGTTTGCTGGGCAAACTGGAAGAGTGGAACAGCGTGGAGCGCGCCCTGATAAAGCCGCCACAGTTTGTGGCTGAAGAAGACCTGCCCATCTTTCGTCTGCTGTGGGCGCAACGCGATAAATATGACGGATTTTCTGTCGTGGGCGAACAGGGTGATGAGGCTTTAGCGCGTTTGCTGGCCAGCGGGCGATTGTTTTTCAAGGAACGCATCGCGGGTAATCGGTGTTTACTGCCGGAGTTAATTCAACTCAGGCAGGGCGAGATGCGCGATGCGCGGCTGGATTGGGGGGCCGATGAATCCGGGCGGATGGTTCCCACGATAATCCGCAGTGGTGCGGCGGTGGATGTGCTGCCGTTGAATGACGCTACCTGGTACGTTGACGGTGGCGCAGGTGAGGTTGGCCAGTTGAAACTTGCCCAGACGCCGGGGCAAGTCGCGCAGTTGCTGCGCATGCCGCCGCTGGGCGAAATAGATGTTCCGGTGGTGTCCGAAGTGTTGCGCGAAGTGCTCCCTGATCTGCCGCCGCCCAGCACGGATCGGTTGCGCACCCTTGCCAGCCCGCTGACACCGATACTGGTGCTTGGAACGTCGGCGCCGTTATGGCTGGGGAGCTTCCGCCGTTATATGCCTGGCAACCATGATCTGGATTTTGCGCGCATCAAATTCCGTTATGGAGAGGCCGAGTTATCCATCCAGCATTCGAGTGACTTCGCCATGCTGCAAAGCGGTGAAACGGTGCGGGTGACCCGTGACAAGGAAGCGGAAGAACGTGCGGTCAAGGCGCTCGGCAGTTACGGTTTTGAAGAGGTGCCGAGTTATATCGGGTCTGCCGGCGGCATTCCGGAACGGCCCGTTTACGGGCTGGAAAACAAGAAAGCCTGGTCGCCGTTCATGCAGCAAATGATCCCGCAGATGCGCAAAGCGGGGTGGGAGATCGTTATTCCCCAGGGTTTCCGCCACCATATTCTTGAAGTGGAAGCATGGGAAGCGGAATTCGGCGAAGAAGAGGAGGGCTGGTTCAGCCTGAACATGGGCATTGTGGTCAATGGCCAGCGTATGCCATTGGCCCCGTTGTTGCATGCGTTGTTCAAGATCGACTCGCGCTGGCTGGACGCGTCCCGGCTGGAAAAGATGGACGACAAGGAACTCATAGAATTATTGCTCCCGAATGGTGGCAGGGTGAATGTCCCTGCGGAACGCATCAAACCATTGGCGCTTATCCTGATCGAGTTGTTCGACGAAAAAACGGGCGGTGAAATTCGCCTGTCCCGTTACGATGTGGCGCGCATCGACGCATTGGCCGGGATGGAGCGCTGGCAGTTCAAAGGCATGGGTTCAATAAAGAGCCTTGCCGACAAGCTCAGGAATACGGCTGGCATCAAGGCGGTGGCCGCGCCGGAGGGCTTCGCGCTGGAATTGCGCCCCTATCAGCTTGAAGGGTTGTCCTGGCTGCAATATCTGCGCGAGCAGGAACTTGCCGGGATATTGGCCGATGACATGGGCTTGGGCAAAACCGCGCAGGCACTGGCGCACCTGCTGATCGAAAAACAGAGTGGCCGCATGGACAAGCCCTCGTTGGTGGTGTTGCCCACCTCGCTCATCTTCAACTGGAAGCGCGAGGCGCAGCGCTTTGCCCCGCAACTCACGATGCTTTCCCTGCATGGAAAGGAAAGGGCGGAGCACTTCCCCACGATCCCCGAATACGACGTGATTCTCACCACCTACCCGCTGTTGTGGCGCGACGAAGAGGCGCTGGCGGAGCATGAGTACCATTTGCTGATTCTGGACGAAGCGCAAACGGTGAAAAACGTTTCCAGCCAGGCCGCGCAAGTAGTGCGCAAGCTGAGCGCGCGGCATCGCCTATGCCTCACCGGCACACCGCTGGAAAATCATCTGGGCGAACTGTGGGCGCAGTTTGATTTCCTGCTGCCCGGCCTGCTGGGGGATGTCAAGGAATTCACCCGGACATGGCGCACCCCGATTGAAAAATACGGCAACAGATCGCGCCGCGACCTGCTGGCCAAGCGCGTCAAGCCATTCATTCTGCGCAGGCGCAAGGAAGATGTCGCGCGGGAATTGCCGCCCAAGACGTTCATCATCCGCACCGTCGAACTGGAGGGCGGGCAGCGCGATCTGTACGAAACGGTGCGCATCGCCATGGATCAGCGCGTGCGCGAAGAGGTCGCCACCAAGGGCTTTGCGCGCAGCCATATCATCATTCTCGACGCGCTGCTCAAATTGCGCCAGGTATGTTGCGATCCGCGTCTGCTGAAATTGACCAGCGCCAAGAAGGTGAAGGAACGCGCCAAGCTCGACCTGCTGATGGAAATGCTGCCGGAACTGGTCAGCGAAGGCCGACGCATACTGGTGTTCTCGCAATTCACCTCCATGCTCGAATTGATTGAAGCGGAGTTGGCGAATGAAAAACTGGCTTACGTAAAACTCACCGGTGATACGCAAAACCGCGAAGAGGTGGTTAGCCGTTTCCAGGATGGCGAAGTGCCGATTTTTCTCATCAGCCTCAAAGCGGGCGGGGTAGGGCTGAACCTGACCGCCGCCGACACGGTGATCCACTATGACCCGTGGTGGAACCCCGCCGTGGAAAATCAGGCCACGGATCGCGCACACCGCCTTGGGCAGACGAAAAATGTGTTCGTTTACAAACTGGTTGTGGCGGGCAGTATCGAAGAAAAAATACTCGCGCTGCAAGAGAAGAAAGCCGAGCTTGCTGCCGGGATTCTGTCGGAAGATGTCAACGGCCTGGTCAAGTTTGGCGAGGCGGATATTGCCGCGCTGTTAGCGCCTTTGCCGGATGACGACAACCCATAGGTTGATCCGGGTCGCCACATTCGCGTTGAACAATTCCCGGAGGCCGGGGCGAGTATAATGAACCCGCCATAGTAAGACGATCCGCATGAAGACTTAATGAAGACTTATACCGGAAGGAATGATGATGAATACGGCAGAAAAAATTTTCGATGAGGTGAAAGCGCTGCCTGAAACAGAGGCAAGGGAGGTGCTTGATTTTGTCGGACACCTTAAAGCCAAGAGAGACCAGAAGGCGGTTGCGCAACGCGAAAGGGCATTAGCGACCCTGGAAAAATTCAGAGGGCGATTCAAGGCTGAGAAATTCAACCGGGATGAATGCCATGACCGCAAAAATTTTCATTGATAGCAATATCGTAATTTATGCGGAATCGGCGGATGGCGAAAAATCTGCCAAGGCATTGGCGCTGATTGAGGGATCACCGGTGATCAGCACACAAGTAATCAACGAAAGCATCAGCGTTCTGGTACGCAAATATTCCTTCTCACTGCCAGATGCTTGCGAAGTGGCGGAAAGCGTAATGAGTTTGTGCGAGGTGCTTCCTGTTGATGTTGCCGTGGTTAATGAAGCCATGCGCTTGGGGAAATCCTATAGTCTTTCCCACTGGGATGCACTGATCATCGCAGCAGCCCTGCTGGCCGGTTGCGACACACTCTATTCCGAGGATTTGCAGCATGGGCAAATATTCGGCGGTTCCTTGCGTGTCGTGAATCCGTTCGTGTTGTAAACAATTTTAGCCGCGTATCTTTCGGCACCATCCGAAATCAGAAGAAAACGCGCTATCGGGTTTCGCTGCGCCGTGAGGAATTCGGTTTTTTTGTGGCGGCTCTGACCGCAACGAGCATGATTTTCTGCACCTCCGGCGAAGCGGCGCGATAACCCTGCAAAAGCTCGCGTTCGTCGAGCGGCGGCTCCTGCGCAACAGGCAGGTTGATTGGCGGCGCGGTGGAATACCCCGCGCCGGGGGCGGCCAGCAAGTCGATGGGCTTCCGCTTGAAGGCACGCGCAATGGATTCGAGGATGCTGACGGTGGGGTTGCCCTCGCCCCTGAGAATTCGGCTGACATAAGATTGTCCGACTCTTGCCGCCCGAGCCAACGCCGCCTGGGTCTTGAGATGCTCCGAGGCGTCCATCCAGCGTTTCAAATTTTCCGTGACTATATTGTTGTCACCCATGAACCTAAAAACCGCAGTTAACGAAGAACATTCTGATATTTCAACGGATTATACTGTTCTCGTAGGTGCGAATTTATTCGCACATAACCTGTTGTTCGTGCGAATGAATTCGCACCTACAAACCCCTCAACTGCGTTTTCTAGGATGAATGCCCCGCTCAATTTTTACGGCTTCGTGGCGGCGCGATTGTGCGCCAAGCAAACTCCTCAAAAGCCGGATTTGTCGGGCACGGGGTGCCCGATCTCATCGCTTACTTTCTCTTCACGTTTTCCAGGAATCCAAGCAGCGACAGTTGGGCTTTGGGGGTGAGGCTGTCAAACACTTCAAGCAACTTTCTGCGACGTTCGTCCAGCGAGTGAACGCTGTAGCCAGATTGAGATTGTTCTAACACCGTCTGGGTTTTGCTGCCGTTCCCCGTAGCAAGCCACTCAGGGTTTACGCCAAGAGATTTGGCCGCATTGAACAAATAAGACGCATCCAGAGATTTTGTTTCTCCGCGTTCCCACATCGAAACGGCGTTTCGGGAGACGCCGCATGCCCTGGCGAGAGCGGCTTGCGAAATCTTCGCGTGGGTGCAGCGCGCCCAGATGATTCTTTCCGATAACAATCCCATAGGTAAGCAATCTTTACATAGTCAATGTCACAAGTTCTTGACATTACTGTAATGTTTGCTTACCCTCCCCGGTGTGCGATTAACAACAAGGCTCCGGCCATAGGGTGATTGACAGGAGCTGTGTTTCATTTTGACCGTTCAAGGGGGGTAAATGGCTCGTCATTACGTGTTCAAATATTTTCTTGGGTTGCTGCTGTCCGCAGTCCTTCTTTTCCAGATGGTTGCAGTATCGGCAGCGGAATCCAGCAAATACGAGACGCTGCTGGGTGGCGCAGCCGAATCCATTCTTGCCGTCGCATGGCCAACGACCGAATACGCAGGCTATAGCTTTAAATCGGTAGAGTTTCCGCCGGACTCAATGGTTTTGACGTACCGCATCAACGCCATCAGCGGGTTTTTAAAAATTAAATTGTGGCTGGATTTCGCCATCAGTTTTGATACCTCCAGCGGCAAGATCAAGGATTTTGGGGTGGTCAATTACAGTCCCAATGCGATTATTCCTCCAGGGTCAACCGCCAAGTTGATGCTCGATCTTGCCGCACGGTAGACATATTGTGCCGATGGCTGTTGCATCCGTGCCCGACCCACATCTGAGATTTTCCCACCCGATATTCAGCCCGCCTTGAGGAGTTTTTTACCATGAACATGTCGTTGTTCCGCCCCCTGTTGACGAGAAAATCCTGCCTGGCAATGGTGTTCGCCGCGCTGATGCTGGTTGCCGCCAGCGCCCAGGCGGCGTTTTCTTTCAGCGTTTCGAATGTTGCTGCAGGAACAAGCCCCATTTCTGTCGCGGTGGGCGACTTCAATGGCGACGGCAAGCCCGATCTGGCGGTAGCCAGTGGCTTTACCAACAACGTCTCCATTCTGCTCGGCAACGGCGACGGCACCTTCGCGGCGGCGGTCAACTATGCCGTGGGATCAAACTCTCAATCTATCACTGTAGGCGATTTCAACGGTGACGGTAAGCCCGACTTGGCGGTGACCAACTTCGGTACCAACAATGTTTCCATCCTGCTCGGCAACGGCGACGGCACCTTCGCGGCGGCGGTTAACTATGCTGCTGGAGTAGCGCCATATTCCGTCGCGGTGGGCGACTTCAACGGTGACGGCAAGCCTGACTTGGTGGTAGCCAACGTCGGCGGCAACGTTTCCGTCCTGCTCGGCAACGGTGACGGTACCTTCGCGGCGGCGGTCAGTTATGCCGCAGGGGCAGTTCCCGTTTTTGTCGCAGTGGGCGATTTCAACGGTGACGGCAAGCTCGATCTGGTGGTAGCCAACCAGAATTCCAACAATGTTTCTATTCTGCTCGGCAACGGCGACGGTACCTTCGCGGCGGCGGTCAACTATGCCGTGGCGAACGTGTCTTATTCTGTCGCGGTGGGCGACTTCAACGGCGACGGCAAACTCGACTTGGCGGTGACCGACAATAACTCCCACAGCGTTTCCATCTTGCTCGGCAACGGTGACGGCACCTTCGCGGCGGCGGTCAGTTATGCCGTGGCGGCCAACCCCCAATCTGTCGTGGTGAGCGACTTCGACGGCGACGGCAAGCTCGACTTGGCGGTGGTCAACATCAATTCACACAACGTCTCCCTCCTGCTCGGCAACGGCGATGGCACCTTCGCGGCAGCGGTCAACTATGCCGTGGGGACAAGCCCCCGTTCTGTCGCGGTGGGCGACTTCAACGGTGACGGCAAGCCTGACCTGGTGGTGGCCAATGAGCTTTCCAACAACGTCTCCATCCTGCGCAACATCGTCCCGCCCGGCGCGCCCACCGGCGTTTCCGCCACCGCCGGCAACGCCTCGGCGACGGTGAGCTTCACCGCGCCGGTCTCCACCGGCGGCAGCACAATCACCGGCTACACCGTGATCTCCAGCCCGGCGGGCGGGGTGGACAGCAACGCCGGCACGACCGCCACCACCCACACCGTGACCGGCCTGACCAACGGCACGCTCTACACATTCACCGTCACCGCCGCCAACGCGGCAGGCACGGGTTCGGCTTCGATCGCCTCGGCGGGGGTGACGCCGACAGTCCCGCCGGACACCACACCGGACGCGTTCAGCTTCGCAGACCGAAGCGGCGTGGCGCTTTCCACTTTGATCACCTCTGCCCCGGTGAAGATCACCGGCATCAATGCCAGCACCAATTGGTCGGCGGCGGGCGGCACGGCCTGCGTCAGTTCGGGCAATAACTGCACCTGCGATGTGGCAGCGTATGCCGCAAATGGCACGATTACGAATAATCAGTATTTGTGCGCGCAACACACTTCTTCGGCGAGCTACGCCACCGCCATTAACACGACGGTCACGGTAGGCGGTGTGAGCGATATCTTTACCAGCACCACCTTGACAACGTCTGCTGGCGGATCGGTTACCAATGGCGCAACGGGCGCGGGAAATGCAACGGGCAATGTTGCCGGCGGCGGCAACGGCGCGTGGCTGTTCGCCTCTGCCGGAAATGGCGCCATGCAAAGCGCCGGTTTTATCCCGCTGAGCGGGAGCCCCAAGTCGCCGCCCGACGCTCCGCCTGCCGGAGTCAGCTTCCCGTATGGGTTGTTTGATTTTGTCCTGACCGGCGGTCAGGCAGGCAGTACAGCCACCCTGACCATCACCTATCCGGCGGCGCTGCCGCCGGGCACGGTGTACTGGAAATACGGCCCCACGCCGGGTAATGCCGTGCCGCACTGGTACCAGCTCCCGGCAGTGATTGCCGGCAACACTGCCACCTTCAGCATCACCGACGGCGGGCTGGGCGACGACGATCTGACGGCCAACGGCACCATTGTCGATCAGGGTGGCCCCGGCGTGCCGGGCGCCACCGGCATTCCCACACTTTCGGAATGGGGCATGATCCTGCTTTCCGGCCTGATGGGGCTGTTCGGCTTGGTGCAGGTGCGGCGGCGCGGCAGCGGAACACCGGCATGATTATTGAGGTTTCCATAATTGAAGACAGCATCGCTTCATCCAGGATGAAATTTGGAAAATGAAATACTTGCCGCGTCATTCCCGCGAAAGCGGGAATCCAGCAAGATAAAAATGCATTTTGTTTAAACCCACTGGATTCCCGCCTTCGCGGGAATGACGAAGCTAACGGATAATTTGGGATTAACGCTGTTTTTAATGCGAATTGGAATAACCTCCCGCCCCCATGCGTCGCTTCTTCCTGATTTTTCTCTCGCTGCAACTCTTGCTGTTCGGCATCGAACTTTTGCAGCCGGTGCAGCAGCATCTGGTGCTGCCTTGGACCGCCCTGCTGGCCAAGGCCTGTGTCGCCCTGATCACACTTTTTGACATCAATGCCGCCGCGCTCGGCAAGGTGCTGTGGAATCCGGCCACCGGCTTTGGGGTGTCGGTTGAGCCGGGCTGCAACGGTGTCGAAGCCTGCATCATCCTGTTTGCCGCCATCGTAGCGTTTCCGGCGAGCTGGCGACACCGGGCATGGGGGCTGGCATTGGGATTTCTCGCCGTGCAGGGCTTGAATGTGGTCAGGGTGATCAGCCTGTTCTATCTGGGGCAGTGGAATGACACCGCGTTCCGCGTTGCCCACGAGTATCTGTGGCAGGGCATGATCATGCTCGATGTGCTGGTGGTGTGGCTGATATGGGTGCGCGCCGATCCCGGCCAACTGCTGGGCATGGCATCCGCCGCCTGAACATTCCGGCTGGCTATCCATGAACCGCCCGGCATCGCTGGCAAGTTTCTCTGGTTGGGCGGTGGCATGGTTTCTGGCACTCACAATCCTTTGGATGCAGGTATCTGCATGGACTTCCTATCCGGCGGCGAGCATTGCCCATATCGTGCTGGGCAACGGAGCGACGGGCTGGGTGCGGTCTATCCACAATGCACCGGGGCTGCTTCAGGTGGATACCCGGATCGTGGTGGACATCCCCGGAAAGGGGCAGGGCGAACTGGTGGCCGAGGCCGATCCGGCGCGCTACGCTTATGGCTTCCCTTTATTCCTTGCCCTGCTGCTGGCATCGGGCAGCCGACATCTGTTGCGGCGAGCATTGGCGGGCTACGTCATCCTGCTGATCCCGCAAACCTTCAGTGTGGTGCTCGATATTCTCAAGCAGATTATCGTGGCAGCCGGTAGTCCTGGGCCGCTGGGAATAGCCCAATGGCAAATGGAGTGCATCGCACTGGGCTACCAGTTCGGGTCGCTGCTGTTGCCGACTCTGGCGCCGGTGGCTTTGTGGTTGTGGTTCGACCGCGCGTTCTTTGCGGCGGTGATCCTGGATGGGTGGTTGAGGAAAGCGGCGGCAGAGTGAGTGGTTAAAACAGGGCTGGGGTAATAACCAGCCCCCACACCATCAGCCAGCCCGGATGCAATCCGGGAACCTAACAACTCATCGCATTCCCGGATTACACTACGTTTCATCCGGGCTACACAATATTTTCCATCTACTCCAAACCATTCTGCGAGCGACAGTGGACAAACCGGTACGGCATCATCCCACTCGCCGAATTACCTTTCTCTATCTTCCCGATCCTTGTCCGTAAATTCCACTGAGAGCTTTGATGACCAACTGGATGTTGTTATCCAAATGTTATGCCCATCGCGTTACAAGCAAAATCCGGTAGAATCGACAGTAACCAACATGCACTTGGAGGATTGCATCATGCAAAGCGAACGTTTTGATTTGAACGACATCCAGCACGAGCCGACGGATGCGCAGTTGGAAACCTTGATGAATTCGGTAGCAACCGAGGCAAGTCGGCGTGCCGAGCTGGCACGTCAGGAACTTATGCGTCGGCTGCGTGAAGACATTGTCGCCGCCAATAATCGTCCACAGGTCACCGCATGAGCGTTCGGATTAAATTTTTGGCAAGGTTTCAACTCGCGTAAGGCGTAGGGCGTCGATAAGCGAAGCGCATTTCGTACGTGTTTGTGTACCGGGGCCAAGCTTGCACAATTGCATTGTGTGATGTCAAACGACGGTTCAGCCCGCGTATTGATGGCACTCAACCGCAGGTTTCAACCTGCTTCAAGCGGGTTGAATACTTTCAATTCTTCAATCCAGGCAAAGTCGGCGGTGTTGCATGTCGCCAGCGTATATCCCCGTTCAAAGCAGGTGGCGGCGATGAGGGAATCGCCGAGCGTGAGTTTGCGTTGCTGGCGTAATTGGATGGCGATTTCGTAGCTGGCGGGGGTGAGGTAAATCAGTTCCAGGCTGTTCAGCAATTCCGTCAACGCGGTTTTTTCTGCTGAGTGCAATTTGTGGTAGCCGAGAATTTCCACTTTGCTGATGACCGATGCCTTGGGCAGGGTATCAATCAGCCACTGGCGCAGCTTGGCGTGTTCCGGCTTGGTGGCGTAAATGAGGATGTTGCTGTCAACCAGCATGGCGTTTAATCCCGTCCCGGCAAGGCGCGCTCATTTCTTTGCTCACGCACCCATGCGGCGGGATCAACCTCGGCGTAGGGGTTCATGGCGGCGGCCTTTTCCAATGCGCTTGCCAGGGACTTCCGCCGTTCGCTGTCGTTGGGTGATGGCTTCCCGGCTTTCTGTTCCAGATAAAGCACGTAATCCAGCACTTCGCCTTGGAGCGGCAGGGGAAGTTTCTCCAAGTGTTGCTGGATGGCTTGGTCAAGTTTCATGAGGATGCTCCCTTCTCAATTCGAGTTTGGCAATAATACCCGAAGCCAGCCCGTTGCGGGGGCAGCCAGCCCGGATGCAATTCGGGAACCTAATGTGGTGCATCACTCTTGGCGATACTTATGTGCAAGCCCTTGTAGATACTCTGTTCGAGGTCAAGCATTTTTTCTGTAATTTTTGTACTTTCCGGCTCATGCTGGAATAGCGTAAAAGCGGGCGTTGTCGAAGGGCTTGTCGTATTTCAACATGCCGTGGATGGCA
>Ga0315281_10001871_pt1 | contig 31283 bp, 24 predicted proteins | sample YL17G07_0_MG_FD_204540 | JGI IMG/M metagenome (GOLD analysis project Ga0315281, IMG submission 204540) | Sediment microbial communities from Yellowstone Lake, YNP, Wyoming, USA - YL17G07_0 | ecosystem: Environmental > Aquatic > Freshwater > Lake > Sediment | place: USA: Wyoming | collected...
ATGGCCGACTTCAACATCGCGCCGTACGAGGCGCTGGCGATGGGCTGCAACGTCGTCTGGACGACGGAGATGGAGACGGAGCCCGCCATCGAAGCGAGTGGCCGCGTGTTCGTCTCGGTGCCGGAGGACGGGCCGTTCGCGCGGGCAATCATCGATGCGATGCGCGCGTCCCGTGATGCGCATGTGGATCTGCATGGCATGACATGGGACGGCCGTGCCCGCAAGCTCGATACGATCTACCGGTCCGTGACGGGCGAGGCAGTGGCGGCATAAGAGCGCCTCCACGCCTTCCGCTGCCGTATGGCGCGAGCGGTATACTTCAGCGCTAGAAGTGACGCACGTTTCCGAGCGGGGGTAGCTCAATTGGTAGAGCGCTAGCCTTCCAAGCTGGATGTTGCGGGTTCGAGCCCCGTCCCCCGCTCCATTGTCCCTCCCCAGGTTCAGTGGCAGACCCCAGACCTCGTTTTCGTCATCCGAATCCAAAAGGAGACGAAAATGACGTTTGCAGAGGCGATTTCACGCTACCAGCGGGCGCTCCATGCCCGTGGGCTCAGCTTGGAAAGTCAGAAGAACTACACCAGCACCGTTGCCGGGCTTCACAAGCAGACCGGTGACGCCTGGCCGACTTATCCCGTGCTCGTCGACTGGCTCTCCAGCATGGACGTCGCAAAGACAACGATGCATCATCGCACGGCCAACGTGAAGCGCTTCTTCGCCTGGTGCGTCGACATGGAGTACATCGAGAAGGACCCGGCGGCCAAGCTCATCGTGCCGAAACGCGGAAAGAACAACCCGGTCACGCTCTCAGTCTCTCAGGTCGAGTTCCTCCTCGGCGACTGGACCCCGTACTACACGAAGCGCGATGCTTTCCTTGCCGCTCGGGACAAGGCGCTCGTCAGGCTCTTCATCATGACGGGCCTCCGACGCGCTGAACTCTCGGCCCTCAACGTCGGCGATGTGAATGTGGAGGGGCGTGCTATCGCTGTTCGGTCCGGCAAGGGCGACAAGGACCGCACGGTCATGGTGCCGGGCAACGTCCAGCCGGAGCTCCGTGCGCTGACGCTAGAACGGAACTACGACGAACCGTTGTTCATCGGCAAGAACATTCGCGGCTCACGCAAGCGCCTGGCGCCCGACGCCATCAGCTACATCTTTACACGTAAGGTCAGCCCCGCGATGGGCCGGCGCGTCACGCCGCATATGTGCCGGCACAGCTACGCGACGATGCTGGTCAACAAAGGTGTCCCTCTCAATCAAATCCAGCAACTCATGGGCCACTCGAGCCTGGCGACGACGCAAATCTACCTGCATGCCTCGGGCCGAGAGCTGAGGAACTCCGTGGAAGTGCTGGACGAGATTGCCTAAGGGCGCGTTGCGCAATTCGGCAGGAGTCTCGCCGGAGACCTTGTTGGGCTTGAGTTATGGGCGGTCCGTTTCTGATGGGCGGCGACCCCTTCAACGGTTGGGGTACATCTCGGCGCCGCGAGTAGGTTGATGTCCCTGGCTCGCTTCCGCAACAGATCCGAAAGTAGGTTCCCCCGACGGCCGGCGGGCGGAGTGAAGCGGAAGGTTGCTCTAAAAAGCGCTGCCGAGCTTTGGGCCAGCGACGTGGTGAATGACCCGCGAGTCACGGACTAGCAATCCAGGGATCTCCAACGAGCTATACCGCGCGCCGCCGCCCGCGGCCGCATCAGCGCCCTCAGCACGCTTCTAAGCCTGGCCGAATCGACGATCAGTGACGCCTTGTCGCGCGGCTCGCATCCATCGCCGCTACCCCGCGCTGCGGACGATCGGGAGCGCCGTCTGAGCACCCACGCCGGCCGCGCATACGACTATCTCGATGGGCACGTGGGCGTCGCTGGACAGGTGCGCCAAGCCCTGGAACGAATCGCTTCGCTCGTAACGCGTGGCGCTGCCGACGCCGAAGCGCTCGACTGGTCAGCCCTGCGGTACCAACACACGGCGGCGCTCCGAGCGCAGCTCGCAGCGGAGTATCAGCCGGCGACCGTCAACAAGATGCTCGCCGCCCTCAAGGGAACGCTCAAGCAAGCCTGGCGGCTCGGTTTCATCGACGCGGGCGACTATCAGCGCGCGGTCGACCTTCCGACGCTTCGTTCGACCGTATTGCCACGCGGGCGTGGCCTGGCACGAGGCGAACTTGTCGCGCTATTCAATGCTTGTTCGGAGGATGGTTCGCCGGCGGGTGCCCGCGATGCAGCCATCCTCGCACTCCTCTACGGCTCGGGACTGCGACGCGGTGAGCTGGTGACGCTCGACCTTGAGGACTACAACGCCGACACAGGCGCCGTCACAGTCCGTCACGGAAAAGGGAGCAAAGCACGGATCTGCTATGCAACGAATGGCAGTCGGTCCGCGCTTGAGGCGTGGCTCCGCCACCGGGGAGCCGGCGGAGGTGCTCTCTTCTTCCCTGTAGACAAGATGCAGCGAGTGATTCGTCGTCGCATGACGGACCAGGCGGTGCTCTACATCCTGCGAAAGCGGGCGGTCGAAGCCGGTGTGGAAGCGTTCTCCCCGCACGACCTTCGCCGCTCCTTCATCTCGGACCTGCTTGACGCCGGCGCAGATATTGCCACGGTGCAGCGGCTGGCGGGCCATGCCTCGGTGCAGACCACCGCACGCTATGACCGGCGTGGCGAACGAACAAAGAAGAGGGCCGCGGAACTGCTGCACGTGCCGTACCGTGGCGAGTCATCGCGCGATGTTGCCTATGAGAACTGTCCTTCTCATAAGTGAAGCCGAAGCGGCGCGACCGGTGTTTACTCGACGGGTGAGGTCCACTGCGGCCGGCTGTTGCTGCTCTCCAAACTTCAACGGTCGGGCCGCGCGCGACGTCCGTCAGAACTACCATATGCCTGTCTGTTTCCCCAACTGAAATCGCTCAGTATTTCCCACAACAGAATTGAGTTTGTGGAGCCCCGTACACCGCTCGTGTCACCGAGATCAGCGATGAGGAACGACCAAACGAGGTGGGGCTCAAAGACGTCGAGGCAGACCTCTCAGGAGCACGATCGAGAACTCGTAGAGCAACGAATTCTCCTCGCATCGCACTTGCGCGTACGAGGCACCGTGTGGTATAATAGAGGAGTATCAAGAGAGTCCGCAGCAGCGGGCTCAGCAACCTGGCCGACCGCCAAGGTGCTACCTCGTACGAGGGATACGCCCCGCAAGGGGAACCAAGGTCCTAGCTACTTGTCTTGCGACGAGTTCCTATCACCAGCCCGTAGTGGATAGTCGCTCCCGAGGTGGTTGCACACCGAGCGTATCGTTCGTGTGCCGGTCAGATCGGGAAGTAGCTCAGCGCCCAAGGGGGTGACTCGTGACTTAGCGCGCATTGAACCCATTCGGAACCGCGAATGTCGTACTAGGTCGGCATCCGCACTGTGGTCCGGTGACGGACCAGGAGGACCCATGTAATCGAGAGATACTAAAGTGCAAGAGCAAGACAATGTGCCGACTCGGAGCACGGCGAATTCCGCCAACGACGGCAATCCTTCCACGCCCAATCACACGACTCGGGCGAACAACCCACTCCTTAGCGAAAATCTCCCCTCATCTGCTGATTCACATTCCACGTGTGACGGCACGCTGCTCATTCACTCGGAAATAGACGCGGCCGCTAGGAGCCGCAGAGCGGCAACTCTACCAGGACCGGACTGTTGCGACGCTTGTCGGGCCCTGCTCGCGGAGTGCGGCGACGACCTGTTTCCGATGTATAGCCGAAACCTGTTGAAGCGGAGCTGGCCGGGAGCCAAGTCGGCGGTCGAGAGAGCGTACATCCGGGCGCATCGTTCTCCGGCGGCATCCAAAGCTGCGAAGGCGGCGGGCAAGAGGCTCGACAAATCGCGTTTCTTGCCATCCAAACACACTACACAGACGGCGTTAGTAGACAAGGTGGTGTCTGGGCACACTTCCGCTCCAAATGATGAAAACACCTCGCTTTCGGACCGTCGCCAGACTGCCGAGGTGCCGTCGTGAAGGAGGCGGAGACAAGTCGGAAGACAGCGACGACAAAGTTCGGCGACGCGCGTCTCATCAGCGCTATCGATGCGGCGATTGCAGGGCGACAGCCACGGCGCATCGGCCAAGAGACGCGGTTTCTCTGCCCAGCTCACGACGACCATCACCCTTCGGCACGGTGGAACTCCGAGAAGCAATGTTGGCTGTGTGACGCGTGCGGAGAAAAAGGCGGTGCGCTGGACCTGGCGAAGCGCCTGGGCGTCGAGCTGCCCACTCGCCGCGCTCGCAGCGAGCGGAGCTCGCCATCGTCAATGCAACGCTACGCCGGCCGCGCCACCGATGACGGGCGAATCGTCGCGTATCACGTTCGCGTCGGCGATGGTGTCGGAAAAAAGGTGTGGTGGGAGCGGCCCGGCGGCGCGAAGGGGTTAGGTGGCTTCCAACTCACTGACTTGGCGCTCTATGGCGCCGCCGACCTGGCCGCCGACGCATCGACGGTCGTCGTGACTGAGGGCGAGAAAGCGCGCGACTCGCTGCACGCGCGAGGCGTTGCCGCCGTGGGCACGATGACCGGTGCATCGGCGATTCCGTGTGACGCCGCTCTGGCGGCCTTGCTGCCGCACGAGACCGTTGTGCTGTGGGCTGACAACGACGAACCCGGCGTGAGCCATATGAACGCCATCGCTGCGCGGCTCAAGGCGCTCGGCCACCAAGACGTGCGGTACATCACATGGCCGGGCCAACCACCGAAAGCTGACGCGGCTGACTTTACCGGCACCGACGGCGAGTTGAGCGTGCTCGTCGCCACCGCCGTGCCGTTCGACTCGCCGCCGACTGTCGACCTGGCCGCGCTACTCGACGCGGTGACGGAGACGCTGGCCCGATACGTGGTGCTCACCGCGGCTCAGCGGGACGCCATCGCGCTTTGGATTGCACACACCCACGCGTTCGGTGCCGCTGACTCCACGCCATACCTGGCCATCTACTCGCCCGATAAGCGTTGCGGTAAGACTCGGCTTCTGGAAGTCCTTGAAGGGCTTGTGGCGCAACCGTGGCTGACCGGACGTGTTTCAGCGGCGGCGCTCGTTAGGAAGATTGACGCAGGCTGCCCGACACTTCTGCTCGACGAGAGCGACGCCGCATTCAACGGCGACCGCGATTATGCCGAAGTGTTGCGGGGCGTGCTCAACAGCGGACACCGCCGCGGCGGCTGTGTCAGTGTCTGCGTCGGCCAGAATTCGAACTTCGTCGTGAAGGACTTCAGTGCGTTCTCTCCCAAGGCGATTGCTGGTATTGGCAAGCTGCCGGACACCGTCGCAGACCGGTCGATTCCCATCACAATGCGACGAAAAGGTAAGAACGAGCCCGTCGAGCGCTTTCGGTATCGCATGGTTCAGACTGTGACGGCCGTGCTCCGTGCTCAGTTTGAAACGTGGGCGTTGGCCGCCACACCGCGATTGACGGTGAGCGAGCCAATACTGCCGCCGGAACTGAACGACCGCGCTGGAGACGGCTGGGAACCACTCTTGGCGATTGCCGACGCGGCCGGAGGCAGTTGGCCGCTGCGAGCTCGAACCGCAGCGCTGGAACTGTCTGCTGGGATTGAGGTCGAAGACGAGTCCTACGGTGTGAGGATGCTGTCGGACATCCGCGACGTATTCGCCGAATTCGGCGATGGTGAGTACATCGTCGCCAGCACTACGCTCGTCGGACTACTGAAGGGCATTGGCGAAGCGCCGTGGTCGACTTGGAGCCGCGGACGCGGCCTTGACGAGAGTTCACTCGCCAAGTTGCTCCGGCCGTACGATATCAGGCCGACCAAGAAGCGTGACAGTAACTCAACCACGGTCCGCGGTTATGAAACGGCAGACTTTGAAGACGCGTGGGAGCGCTATCTGGCACCGCGCCCTCCATGCTCTGGAGAACCGGAACAGGTGGAACACCCGGAACAGCAGGCGTTTCCTGATTCGAAAGAGGTTCCGGCTGAAGCCGCTAGTGAATCGGCACAGAGCGCCAGCAAGGAAATACCAAACGCGGGTTCAGGTGTCTCAGACGCCTTACTCGACGTTCGGCTCGACGAAGCGGAACAGCCCGTGGCGTCACAATTGTCATTTGTTCCGCCTGTTCCGCTTGTTCCGCTCCCTGCGGGCATGGAGGCGGCGGCGCCGAACGGCGACCGCGCGTTGACACAAGCATCGGACGCGGAACCGCCAACTACGTGTTACGTGTGCGGCGATGCAGTTACTGCCGTCGGCCGCGCCGGCACGGGATTCTGCGAGCAGCACCTTCCGGCGGCTCTGCGATGCGTCTGAGTGGAAGCGCTGCCCAAGCCGGTCAACGCCCGAACAAGATTGACAGTCCTTCCGGCGGCGGGCAGGAGCCTGACAGGGGCGCCGTGCGCCAGTCAAGATTACGAGGAGACAGAACGTGAAATTTGAAGAAGCAATTCAACGGTATCAGCGGGCCCTCAACGCGCGTGGTCTGAGCGCGGCGAGTCAAAAGAACTACAAGGGCACGGTCGCCATGTTGCACAAGAGCATGGCCGGCATCTGGCCGACCTACCCGGACCTGGTCGACTGGCTCTCGGGCATGGACGTCGCGAAGACGACGATGCACCACCGCACCGCCAGCGTGAAGCGGTTCTTCGCCTGGTGCGTGGACATGGAGTACCTGGAGAAGGACCCGGCCGCGAAGCTCATCGTGCCCAAGCGGGGTCGGAACAACCCGACCATGCTTTCAGAGTCCCAAGTCGAGTTTCTGCTCCACGAATGGGAGCCCAAATACAGCAAGCGCGACGGATTCCTCGCCGAGCGCGATAAGGCCTTGGTGCGCTTGTTCATCATGTCCGGGCTCCGTCGCGCCGAGCTCTCTGCCCTCAACGTCGGCGACGTCAACGTGGATGGGCGGGCAATCGCCGTCCGTTCCGGTAAGGGAGACAAGGACCGAACCGTGATGGTGCCGGCGAACGTCCAGCCGATGCTTCGCGTCCTTACGAAGGGACGGCAGCACGACGAGCCGCTCTTCATCGGCAAGAATATCCGTGGTTCGCGGAAACGTCTGGCGCCTGATGCCATCAGCTACATCTTCACGCGCAAGGTGAGCCCAGCGATGGGCAGGCGCGTCACGGCCCACATGTGTCGCCACAGCTACGCGACAATGTTGGTGAACAAGGGCGTACCGCTGAACCAGATACAACGACTCTTGGGGCATGCAAGCCTAGCGACCACGCAAATCTACCTGCATGCGTCGGGCCGAGAGCTGTTGAGCGCTGTGGAGGTGTTGGACGAAGTCGGGTAGGCGCCGGGGGTAGCGGCTTCTGCCGTGTTTGGCGTCGGACGCCGGCATGTCGCGTCGGCGCGACTCGGAACGGCGAGCGCACGGGCCCGCTAGCGTCGGCGTGGGACGGCTCTCGTGGGCTTGGCGGTCCTAGTGTCGCCCATTGGGCTCGCCAGCTGGCGCTCAAGGTCAGTGAACGCGTCGATTACATCCGGCGCCTCAAATGCGCGGTTCCGCTTGCCAACGGTCGTCCTCGTAAGGATCGCGGCCGCCTCCATGCGCGTGATGGCTCCGTTCGTCGCCTGGAAGGTGCGATTGATCAGCTTGGCGGCGCCGTTGGCCGTGACGATCGGTGCGCCCGGGAGTGCGCGTATGAGGAGGTCGGCCGCTGAGCCGGCGCGGACGCGACCGAGTCTTTCGCGCCATTCTTGCTGGATTGCGTGTGTGCGCGCTTCGAACTCGTTGGCATCCTCGACCGCACGTTGGCAGGCGGATGCAAAGATCGCGACCCAGCGGTTGAGTCCCTCGTGGGCCTCGCGTGAATCAGGCTCGCCCAGATAGCGGGTGGCGTTGAGCGCTTCGACGTATCCCCGCGACCACGTCGCTAGGACCAGCGAGACGGGCGGTAGCACGCGCGGTGCGACTCCTCGTCGGCGCAACACCATCTGGATGAGCGCTCGACCGACACGGCCGTTACCGTCGGCGAAGGGGTGAATGGTTTCGAACTGGGCGTGGGCGATCGCTGCCTGCGCTACAGCGGGTAGGGAGTTGCCGTTGCTGAATTGGCAGAGGTCTTCGAGCAGCGGAAGAACCATCTCTGGCGGTGGGGGCACGAACACAGCGTTGCAGGGATTGTAGTCGCTGCCACCAATCCAGTTCTGCTCGACCCGGAGCGCCCCCGCGTGGGCAGCCGCGTGCGTTCCCGCGAGCAGGCGGCGATTCACTTCGAGCAAATGGTTCACTTCGAGCACGTCGGTGGCCGAGAGGGTTTGTACCGCCCAGACCATCGCATCGATATTCCCGATAACTTCAGCAGCTGTGACGTCCGGTGTCTGCTCGCCCAGGTCGTTCGCGGCCTGCGCCTTCAAGAGGCGTCGCCCGCCGACTTCTAGTCCCTCTATGTGCGACGAGGCCACGGATTCGGCCCTGAGAAGGAGCCGCGCCAGGGCCTCCGTATCAATGAGTGTTGTCGCCTGAGAGTTGAGACGGAGGATCGCTGCCTCGGCGTCGGCCACGTCGGCCGCCACGTCCCCGTTGAGGGCGATGGAACGCTGCATCAGCGGATCGGGTAGGTAGACTTCGTAGTCACAGGGCGTTCGATCCCGCCGGGGAATGCCCGAATCGAGTGCCGCGTCCCAATGAAGTATTCTCTTGTGCGCCATCGCTCCTCCGTATTCAAGGTTACCGAAAAGCCTTGAACATGGAAACCGCATATTCAAGGTTGCCGGATAACCTTGAATACAACCGATGGACGTTCAAGGTTAATGTGAGCCCGCCGAAGCGAACGGGTCCACTTGGCTTCAGCTCTCCTCTTAGTCGAGTGTGGCGGAATTCGCACAAACGCGCGCAACGGGCAGATGTGCGAAAAAACGCACATCGTTACGTTGTGCTATAATGTGCCCAAATTAGCACACGAGGCTGGAGGATTCCCGTGGCCAGCAAGACAGCGTTCCGCATCTACTCCTCGAGTTCCATCGGCTCGGCCATTCGACATTACCGTAAGAAGGCTGGGCTCACTCAAAGCGAGCTCGCCGACCAAACTGGCATCAGCAGGAGTTACCTGACGCGACTCGAATCAGGTCGGGAGACCGAGCAGCTACGCCGCATCCTGCGAATCTTTCGGCGGCTGGGGGTGAGCGTCAGCGTAGAGGAAGCGGACCGAGCATGAGCGAAGGTCTATCCATATGGCTGGGCGGACTCGACGTCGCGCTTGTCACGCAGAACCGAGGGAGGCTACGGCTGTCGTACACGCAGGCCGCCCAGGATCGGTACGCGCTCGGTACACCGCTCCTGTCCCTGAGCCTGCCGCTGACCCCCGAGCACCACTCGCACGGCGTCGTAAAGGCGTTCCTGGACGGACTACTCCCCGAAGGCGAACCGCGGCGCGCGATCGCCGAGGGACTGAACGTCAAGGCAAGCGACACCTATGCACTCACGGAAGCGCTGGGAAGAGACTGCGCCGGGGCTCTTGTCATTCTTCCCGTTGGCGAGGCGTTGCCGACCCAGTCGACGACTCGCTCCGCGGTAGCGCTCAGTCAGCTGGACCTTGAGGAACTTGTCGCGAACCTTCGGAGTGCACCGCTAGGAGTGAGTGAGAACGTCAGATTGTCGCTGGCCGGCGTACAGGACAAGCTCACGCTGACTCGCCTCGGAGACGGATCCTGGGCGCTGCCGGACGCCGTCACGCCGTCAACGCACATTCTCAAGCCTGAGATAGCTGCCTACCCCAACACGGTGGAAAACGAAGCCTACTGCATGCGGGTCGCCAAGCATCTGGGACTAGGCGTCGCCAACGTCGAGACCATTGTGGTGAACAACCGGACGCTGATCGTCGTTGAGCGGTTCGACCGTGTTGTCGATCCGAACGGCACCGTGAAACGAGTCCACCAGGAGGACATCTGCCAGGCTCTGGCGATTCCGCCGGACAAGAAATACCAGGAGCTCGGCGGTCCGTCGCTTCGCAAGGTCGCGCAGATTCTTGATGCCGCCGGAACCGAGGCATTGGATGCGCTGCTTCGGGCCGTGACGATCAACGTCTTGATCGGAAACGGTGACGCTCACGGCAAGAACTTCTCGCTCATGCACGAGAGACCGGGCGAGATCCGGCTTGCCCCCCTATATGACTTGGTGTCGACGTACGTCTACGGCGAGAAGAGGCTGGCGATGTACATCGACAACGTAGAGCGGCTCGAGGGAGTAACCGCCGACCGGATCCTCAACGAGGCAGTCAGGTGGGGTGTTTCACGTCAGCGCGGCCGCAATATCGTGGAGGAACTGCTGGAGAACACGCCCGCGGCGGCCGCAGCTGCGGCCGAGGAGACGCCAGGAGTGCCCGAGCGACTGCCGCTGCTGGTTGCAGCGCAGCTGGCGAAGCTTGGTAGCACGCTCCCGTGACCACGCCGGACGGTCCGGGTTCCACCATGTCGCCACGGCGCAGTTAGTTGCCAGTGCAGCAAGCTGAGCTCTACGGTTGGCCCACGGCGTATACGGTGTGCACTCCGCTCAACCCCTTCAGCTCCACCTCGCGCGGCGCGCCGAACAGCGCCGCATCGGTGCTGCTCTCGACGAGCTGGCGCAGCAGCGACGACACGAGGATCTCGCCGCCCACGGCCTTGCCGGCGACGCGCGACGCCATAATCACGTTCTTGCCGTAGAAGTCGTCGCCGTCCTTGATCATCTCGCCCGCGTGCAGCCCGATCCGCACCTTGACGTGCTCGCCATCCGCGGCGTTGTGGTTGTTGAACGCCTTCTGGATCGCGACGGCGCAATCCAGTCCCTTCTTCGCCGACTGGAAGGCGACCATGAAGCCGTCGCCCATCGTCTTCACTTCGTAGCCTTCGTGCGCCTGGAGCTGTTCGCGGATGAGACCATTGTGCTTCCGCAGCAGCTCCTGCCACGCCTGGTCGCCGAGGCGTTCGGTGAGGACGGTGGAGTCCTCGATGTCGCTGAACATGATCGTGACTGTGCCGTCCGGCGCCGGGTGGATGCTGATCTCCGGCCGCTCGCTCTCGACCGCGCGCGCCACGCTGTCGATCGACGTGTAGATGCTGCCGGAGGCGACGCCTTGCAGCTGGAGTTTGAGCGTGAGCGCGCGCTCGAGGTAGCGCTTCATCCCCAGCTCTTCGAAGACCTGCGACGCAGCGCCGACGAGCTCGCGGGCCCGCACGGCACCACTGGCATCACTTCGCTCGGTCAGTGTCTCGGCGTATGCTTGCTGGGCGATGGCGAGCCACGGTCGCGTACCGGTGCGCTCGTTGTGGCGGAGCGCCTCTTCGAAATGCCGCTCGGCGTCGTCCCAACGCTTCATCGTGGCAGCCAACTCGCCGAGCGCCAGCGAAGCGGATCCGTCGCAGACGACGCCGTTACCGACCGTCACCTCGAAGTTCGCGTAGGGTTCGAGCATCTCATAGAGCACGCTGGCGTGTTTCGCATCCCCCAGCGACCGTGCGATCGTCGCTGCGAGCATGAGCGTAACCATCCAGTTGATGTCGTGTGGCAGATCTCGGAAGTCCTCGGACGCGAGCCTATCGAACGGTTCTCGTGCCTGGTCAAGTCTGCCGGCGTCCGCGTGAATGTGCGCTAACGTCGCCAGGAAGACCTTCAACGGACTCTGCTGCACGTTCTGCAGGATCGCAGGTTCAAGTTCGTCGAGACGGCCCTGCCCCCAGCGGAGCGTGTACACCTGCGCCAAGATCGAACCGATCCAGTTCGGATGCTGCGTGCGTTCCGTGAACGCGGACACGAGGCCGATATTCCGTTCGGCGTCGGACCAACGGCCATCTCGGAGGGCGAGCATCCCCTCCCAAAGTGGGCGCCAGCCGCTGTACGCCGGCTCACGCATCTCGTCCGCGAGCGCCGCCGTGATGGGGACCTCTTGCCGAATAGCTTCCATTTCTCCGAGAAAGGCGAGGTCCGTAATGCGCAGGAGCCTCGCCCATAGGACCTCGCGTCGGTCTCCGACGGCTTGCGCCACGGCGAGCATGTTGTCCGCGATGGGCAGACGCCGATCGATCCATTGCGGGCCGAACATCGCGAAGTGGAGCGCGCGTAACGCGCCCGCGAGCGACGCGTTGTCGCCGATCTGTTCGGCGATCGTCCTCGCCTCATCCGCTAGCGCCACACGGCGTTCTTCGTCCGTGGCGAGGTTTAGCCGATCGGATAGATCCCCGCTCAGCGCGGCGAGCAGCTGTGACCGAAGCGAGGTTGCCTCCAGCCCGACCGCTTCCAGGGCTCGCTCGAGCACAGGAACTGCGGCTCGTGTACCCCAGAGCGGTCCGCGCGTTACGCCAGTGGCGTACACCAACGCCGCCTTCGCAAAGTCCTCTGTGGCACCGAGGCCCTCAGCGATCTGTATGGCCCGCGCCGCGGCCGCAACCGCTTGCTCGGGCATCTCAGCTCGCTGGTGCGCGAGCGAGAGCGCAAGCAGCAGATGAACCTGCTCGCGGGGGTCGGGCTGCGATTGCAACTCAAGGGCCTGCAGCGCGAGTTCGTACTGGCTCGCCGCCTCCTCGAACGCGAACAGCTGCGATGCGCGATCGCCGGCACGCTTCGCGTAGTCCGCGGCCTTCTGCACGTCTCCCCCGGGTGCGGCCTGGTAGAAGTGATGCGCTAACTCAGGCAGGTGCGCGTCGCTAGCGCCGTAGAGGCGTTCGAGCGCTTCGCCGATCTGGCGGTGCAGAAGGACGCGGCGAGGGCCGCTGAGCTCGCCGTAGAGCGTCTGGCGGATCAGGGCGTGGGTGAAGTCGTAGGTGCTCGCTTCGCCCTTGCGCTCGGCGATGAGCTGCGCGGCGAGCGCTTCTTCGAACAGGTCCAGTAGCTCGGCCTCGGGCACGTTGCTGTTGATGACTTTCAGCGCCTCCCACGAGAAGCCGCCGGTCATCGTGCTCGCCAGCGTGAGCATGCGGTTGCAGCCGACGGACAGGCGCGTGAGGCGGCGGCCGATGACCTCGCGCACGCCCTCCGGGATGCCGAGCTCGGCGATGCTCGCGACGCGGCCGACCCAGCGGCCGTCTTCGTGTACGAGCTTGCCGCTCTCGATGAGATGCGCGATCACCTCGCGGATGAAGAACGGGTTGCCCTCAGTCTCCTGGTGGAGCGCTGCGGCCAGCGCTTGCCGTCCCGCAGCCCCCTCCTCGCTCGCGTCGTTGACGGAGAGCAGATCGAAGACCGACTCCTGCGCGAGCCCCCGGAGCAGCACGCGACGGTAGTTAGGCAGGCGGCGCAACGCGCCCAGCGCCTCGGCGAGCGGGTGCGTGCGCTCCAGCTCCACATCGCGGTAGGCGCCGAGGATCAGCAGCCGGTCGCGCGCGGTGCGCTGCGCGAGGTGCTGGAGCAGCAGCAGCGACGGCTTATCGGCCCAGTGCAGGTCGTCGAGGTGCAACACCAGCGGCTGCGCGGTCGACGCGTTGTGCAGGAACTCCGTCACGCTCTCGAAGAGCCGCAGCCGCTCCGCCTCCGGGTCGAGCTTCGCCGCCTCCTCGATGTCCGGGAAGCGCTGCCTGATCTCCGAGACGAGCGTGGCGATCTCCGGCGCGCCCGGTCCCAGTTGCGTGCGCAGTTCGCCGTCGGGGCGGGATCGCGTGTACTGGCGGAACGCTTCGACAAAGGGGCGGTACGGGAGCGACGATTCGCCCTCGTAGCAGTGGCCGGTGAGCACCTGCGCGCCGCGCAGACCAGCGTAGACCGCGAACTCCTCGGCGAGGCGCGTCTTACCGATGCCGGGCTCTCCGACGAGCATGGCGAGCGAGCTCTTGCCGGAAAGCGCGCCTTCGAGCGCGTCCTTCAGCGACTCCATCTCCTCGCGGCGGCCGACAAAGGCGCCCCAGTTGAGGCCGCGCAGGTCGCTGGCGGTATCGGCCTGTTGTGGGTGCACCGTGTCGACCGTCGAACGGTCGAGGATGCGGCGCAGCTCCTGCGCGACGTCCTGCGCCGAGCCGGGGCGTTCGTCGGGCGACTTCGCGAGGAGCCGCAGGATCAGCGCCTCGAGCGGCTTCGGGCATTCGGGGCTGTGCCACGAGGGCGCCACAGGCGCGGTGTTGATGTGCTGGCTGATCACGCCGACGGCGTCGTCGCCGAGGAACGGCGGCCGGCCGGCCACCATCTCGTAGAGCATGGCGCCGAGCGCGTAGAGGTCGCTGCGCGCGTCGGGCGTGCGGCCGAGTGCCTGTTCCGGCGGCATGTAGGCGACGGTGCCGACCATCATGCCCTGCATCGTCATCCGCGAGCGGTCGACCGCGACGGCGAGCCCGAAGTCGCCGAGCGCGGCGTTGCCATCGGCGTCGAGCCAGACGTTGCCCGGTTTCAGGTCGCGGTGGACGATGCCACGTCCGTGCGCGTGCATCAGCGCCTGGCACACCTGCTCGCCGATCTTCATCGCGCGCTCGGGGGCGATGCGATGCTGCTCGGCCTTCGCCAGCAGGTCCTCAACGCTGCCACCGCCGCGGTACTGAGAGACGATGTACGGCGCGCCGCCCTCGTCGCCAGTGTCGAAGATCGTGACGATGTGGGCGTGGTCGCCGAGCCGCCCCATGGCCTGCGCTTCGCGGCGCACGCGGACGATGCCGTCGGCGTCGAGCCCTTCGGTCTTGATCAGCGCGAAGGCGACATCGCGGTCGAGCCGCGTGTCGTGGGCGAGATAGACGCGCTTCTTAGCGCCCTCGCCGAGAAAGCTGCGCACGGCGTAGCGCCCGCCGCTGAATGCTGTCGGGAGTGGTGGGGCGGAGGGAGGAGCCTCGGGAGTGCCGGCAGGCCCCGATGGCATGGGCGGTGGCGCGCCCGCACCGGCTCGCACCGCCGCGTCGAGAAACGTGCGTGCGTCGGCATTGTTCGGGTCGAGCGCCAGCACGGCGTTCGCCTGGGCGCGCACGCTGTCCCACTCGAAGCGGGCAAGCGCTGCCTCAGCCTCATCAAGCAGGCGGTCGATCTGGCGCTGGATGCGTTCGCTCGGCATTCGTGTCCTCAGACGTGAGATGTTCACAGATAATGCTTGAACGAGCCTGTGACGTCAATGACGTGAGGCGCCGGCGTCAATCGTCGAACTGGGCTTCGTTCTGGTGGCAGGCCGTCGCCCGTGTAAGCCTGGTGGCCCGTTCGCCGGCCATGTGGATGAGGCGAAAGCAGGGTTGACTAAGTAGCAAGTCAATGCTATCTTCTGCGTGAAAGGAGGTCGCATGGGTGCGCCACGCGAGGGGAAGCTGCAGCGGATCAGCGACGAGGCGCACAAGGCCGCCAAGATTGCGGCGGCGATCGAAGAGATCACGATGGAAGATTGGTGCTCGAAGGTGCTGCTCGAGCAGGCGCGTGCCGTCCGCTATGCGGGCGCTCCGCGGGCGTCGACGGCATCACGAATGTCGGGTGTCAGGCGCTGAGACTTTCCAAGCTGAAGTTTTCGGCATCAGCTTGGGAAGCCTGTTTTTGCAGCACTCTGAATTGAAGCTAGTTTAGGTTCGACGACAACGAGGCACCGGGTCTGCTTGGGTAACGCTAGCCTTCCAAGCTGGATGTTGCGGGTTCGAGCCCCGTCCCCCGCTCCACTGTTCCGCTCACAAACGCCTGGCCGCCTCGAAGATTACCTGGCTGCCTGGCTGACCGGACGCCCCATCACTACACTAGCGCCGATGACTCGCCCGGGTGTAGCATCGCGGTGAACATCGGAAGGGAATCCCCAATGAAGCTCGACTACCTGATGACCTACCGCGCGGAGCTGAAGCCCCCCGTTGCCATCGGGCAGGGTCCGCTAGCGGCGCGCCAGATCTACGACGTGACCGGCGGGACGTTCGAGGGTCCGAAGCTGCGCGGGACGATCCTGCCGAGCGGCGCCGACTGGCTCCAGATCGGCTCCGACGGCATCGGACGGCTGGACGTGCGCGCGACCTTCCTGACCGACGACGGCGCCCACATCTACATGCAGTACTTCGGCGTGCTCGACTTCGCGGCCGTGGCGGAGAAGCTCGCGCGCGGCGAGGCGACGGAGTTCGGCGAGGCGTACTTCATGACCGCGCCCCGCTTCGAGACGGGCGACGAACGCTACGCCTGGTTCAACCGCATCGTCGCCGTTGCCGAGGGCCGGGGCGGCCCGGGCTGGGTCGAGTACCGCGTCCACCAGGTCGTGAACGGCTAGGTAGCGCCACCGGGCTGCTTACGGCGTTGGTGCTGCTCCAGTTCCTGGGCTGCCCGGGCCCGTTGATGGGATGATCGAGGCAGCCGGCGCCCGCCGGTTTCGTATGAGCGGTCTGTTCGCGCACATCAGGAGGTCAGTATGGGGACGCTCGACGGCAAGGTGGCGCTGATCACGGGCGCCGGCTCGGGGATCGGCCGCGGCACTGCGGTACGCCTGGCGCGCGACGGCGCCGACGTCTGCGTCGTCGATATCGACGAGGCGGGCGCCGCGGAGACCGCGTCATTCGTGCGGGAGTTCGGGCGTGACGCCCTGGTGGTGCGCGCCAACGTCGCCTCCAAGCCGCAGGTGCAGGAGGCCGCTGACCGCTGCGTGGCGGAGCTCGGCGGCATCGACATCGCCGTCGCCAACGCCGGCATCGCCCGCGGCGGTTCCGTGCTCGATCTCGATCTCAAGGACTGGCAGGATCAGCTCGACATCAACCTCACTGGTGTCTTCCTCACGGTGCAGGCGGCGGCACAGCGGATGGTGCACCAGGGCCGCGGCGGGCGCATCATCTGCATCTCGTCCCTCGCAGCGCTGATGGCCGGTGCCGGCTCGTGGGGGTATTCGGCGACGAAAGCGGGCGTGCAGATCATGGTGCGGGGCTGGGCGCAGGAGCTCGGCCAGCACGGCATCAACGTGAACGCCATCGGCCCCGGCGTGATCGACACGCCGCTCGCGCACGGCCTGGCCGGCGATACGGGCGGTCCCATCAGACAGGCGCTCGAACAGCGCACCCCCGTCGGACGCGCCGGCCGGCCGTCGGACATCGCCGGCCTGATCGCCTTCCTCAGCGGCCCGGACGCGGAATTCATGACGGGGTCGTATGTACTCATGGATGGCGGTCTCCGCGACGCACGCGGGGCGGTCTCCGACGACCCGGCAAACCCTCTCGCCCAGGAGCGCGTGCGGCACATGCAGACCGCCGCGGAGCGGCGGACGAGGCTACAGCCGCTCATCGACGAACGCTAGGCGCGGCACCACGGTGTGTACAGCTCAGACCCGTACAGCCCGCCGCTTCGGCCGGCCCACCGACCCCTTGGCCCCATTCGCGCTCGCTTTCGGCGAACTCGCGCCGTTGCGGGATAGGGGTTTCGTCCGCGGCGCCTTCGCCCGCCCGCCGTGGCGGTCGAACCAGGCGACCTGCCGGCGCTGGTAGTCGACATCCTGCGACGGCGTGTGGAACTCCGGGATGTGGAACCCGCCCGGATACCGCACGAACTCCACTTCCTTCCCCAGCAACTTCAGCGCCTGGAAGACCTCCTCCGCCTGGCCGATCGGACAGCGCAGGTCGCCCTCGTGGTGCTCGATCATCACCGGCGTCGTGCAGTTCGGCAGATGCGCCAGCGGCGACGCGTCCCATGCCGCCTGCACGTCGTCCCACGGCCAGCCCACCTCGAACCGGCTGAAGTGCGGGATCTCCGTCGTGCCGATCATGCTGATCTGGTTCGCGACGGGCGCGCCGATGATCGCCGCCCGGAAGCGGTCGGTGTGGCCGACGGCCCACGTCGTCATGAAGCCGCCATACGAGTAGCCGGTCACGAACAACCGCGCCGGGTCCGCGACCCCCTTGCGCACCAGCGCATCGACCGCCGTCATGATGTCTTCGTAGTCCTTGCCACCCCAGTCGCGCACGCACATCCCGGTGAACTGCTCGCCGTAGCCGGTGCTGCCGCGCGGGTTCGGCAGCAGCACCACGTAGCCCGCGCCCGCCAGCGTCTGCGGCCGCATCGCGAATCCTCCCAGCGGATGCTGGCCGTGCGGGCCGCCGTGGATGTACAGCGCCAGCGGATATCGCCTCCCCGGCTTATAGCCCGTCGGGTAGATGACGAACGACTCGATCTCGATCCCGTCCGGCGCGCGATGCGTCGTCCGCTTCGTCGCGCCGACGTCCGCCGCCGCGAGGAAGTCGTCGTTGGCGTGACTGAGGTTGCGCTCGCGCGCTCCGGCGCCCAGCGTCGTCGCGTAGATCTCCGGTGGGGTCGAGGCCGCCGTCGCGGTGAACGCGATCTGTGACGCGTCAGCCGTCATGGCGAATTGCTGGATCTGGCGGTCGCCGTCGAGGATCTTCGTCGCCCTCCGGCCGTTGGCGTTAACACGATACAGCGGGTTCGTACCGCGCTCCTGCACCAGGAACACCAGCGACTTACCGTCCGGCAGCCACGTGAACGAACGCGTCGGGCCAACGAATGCCGTGTTGTCGATCGATGCGCTGACCGACCGCGGCGCGCCCCCACCCCGCGCATCGACGAGCAGGATGTGGTGGTTCTTCGCGAGCCCGGCCTCGCCGTGCTCATGGCCGGAATACGCGATCGTGCGCCCATCCGGAGAGAACATCGGCCAGTTCGCGACGCCGCGCGCGCGCGTGACCCTGCGTGCGCGTCCGCCCGCCGCCGCGACGACCCAGGCGTCGCTGCGCATCCGGTCGTGCCGTTCGCGCTCGCGGTCGGACGAGAAGGCAATCTGCTTGCCATCCTGCGACCACGCGATGTGCTGGTCGAAGTAGTCGCCGTCGGTGATCTGCTTCGGGTCGCCGCCGTCCACGTCGATGACGAAAATGTGCGTGCGGCGCTCATCGAAGTAGCCGATCGTGTCGAACCGGTACCGCAGATGCTTGATGACGCGCGGCGCCGCCTTCTCCGCACCCTTGCGCTCCTTCGGCTCCTTCCACGCACCGACGCGCGCCAGGTACGCGATGCGCCGGCCGTCCGGCGACCACGCGACCTCGTTCACGCCGTGCGGCGCCGTTGTCAGCAGCCGCGCCTCGCCGCCATCCAGTGGCGCCAGGTGGATCTGCGGCTTCTCGCCGCGGTCCGCGATGAACGCCAGGTAGCGCCCGTCGGGAGACCACCGCGGGCTGTGGTCCTTCGCCCCGAACGTGAACCGCCGCGCTGGCTGCTTGCCATCGAGCGGCACGATCCAAATCGATGTCTGACGCTCGTCCTTCTCGCGCTCATTCGCACGCGCCGTGTATGCCACGCGCGTGCCATCCGGCGATATCTGCGGGTCGAGGACCATCCGGAGCAGGTAGTTGTCCTCCGGCGAGACGGGATGGCGCTTCGTTGTCTTCCTGGTTGCGATGGCCATACGGGACCTCCTTCAGGCGATGCGGTGCGCAGCACAGCCCGCACCTACGATGACCGTTACGTCCTTTACTTCAACCGGTCTGGCTCGCGTCCGCGCGCCCGCCTCTTGTCGCGCTGCCCACCGATCATGCTCGAACCAACCGGAGAGGTCAATCGACGGCGCCGCCAGGCAGCGGGGCGCCTCCGTCGGCGCCTTGCTCGGAGCGCGTCAGGCCGTAGACTGATCCGAAATCCGGCCCGCAGCCGACCAGGCTTCACACCGTCTCTTCCACACGACGGGTGGGTCTGGGCTGAAGAATTGAGGAACAGCGTGGTGTCGAGCTATACGGACGACTTCAGTGTGACTTGGCAGAACCCGGCAGACGGTCAGCAGTCCTGGCTCCTCGACCCGATGCACCTGCCCGCCCCCATGTGCCAGCTCGTCGGAGAATTCTGGGATCGCATGTTCCGCACGTACATGGGCGCGCGTACGGTATACGTCAACGGCTACGCCTTTTCGACTCTACCCATGCCGCCGCCGCCTTCTCCGGAGATCCTCGCGCGGGGCGTCTTCGATGTTTGGATGAACGACTATCTGCCACGGGTGCAGGAGATCTGCGCGCGCCTTCGCGCCGGGAACTACGACGGCATGAGCTTGACAGCGCTCGGCGACGCCGTCGAAGGCATCATGGCCGAGGCGCTTAGCGGCTTTGGCTACACGATGAAGCCCATCAGCGGCTTCATGGGGCCGACCTTCGGCTTCGTCGAGTTCCTCCAGGGCGAACTCGGCCCGGATGGCCCGCAGCTGGCGGCTACGCTACTGCAGGGCTTCGAGAACGGTACCGCTGCGGCCGGCGCCGGCCTGAGCGACCTGGCGGAAGAGGCCGCACAGCGTCCGGCCGTCGCGGCGGCCCTGCGCCGGGGGGACTTCGACTCGCTGGAAGCGGTCGAGGGAGGCGCCGACTTCATGGCGCGGTTCCGCTCGTACCTGGACAGCTACGGTTGGCGCGTCGACAGCTGGGGATTCCTCGATCGCCCGACCTGGGCGGAGAACCCTCGCCTGCCGCTCACCCTGATCGGCCACTACATCGCCGACTCCCAGCGCTCACCTGCGGCGGCGCATCGCCGCGCTGTCGAGCAGCGGGAGCATGCAGTCACCGACGTCGAAGCGCGCCTCAGCGCCGACAAGCTGCCGCAGTTCCGCGCGATGCTCGCGGCGTCGCAGACCCACGTTCCGATCAGCGAGGGCCGCGCCCTGTGGCAGCTAATCACGGTGGGCTCGCTGCGCGTGCCCTTCCTGGCGCTGGGCCGCAAGCTGGCTGCCGCGGGCGCGCTGAGCAGCCCCGACCAGGTCTTCTTCTTCGACACCGGGGAGCTCAAGCAGGCGGCACACAGCCCGACACCACAGGTACGAGCGACGGCTGACAAGCGGCAGGCGGACTTCGCCGCTTGGCGTGAGCTGACGCCGCCGCCCTTCATCGGCTCGCCCCCTGACATGTCTCAAATGCCACCGGAGGCCGTGCCGCTCATGACCCTCTTCTTCGGCATCGCGCCGCCCAGTGTCGAAGGACGGGAGATCAAGGGCCAGGCCGCCAGCAAGGGCGTGGTCAGGGCGAGGACGCGCGTGATCAAGGACCTCAGCGAGGCGGAGCGCCTGGAGCCCGGTGACGTCCTGGTCTGCGCCACCACGGCGCCGCCATGGACTCCCTTGTTCGCGATCGCGGCGGCGGTGGTCACCGACTCCGGCGGTGTGCTCTCTCATTCGGCTATCTGCGCCCGCGAGTTCGCCATCCCCTGTGTGGTTGCCACCCAGGTAGCGACGAAGGTCATCGTGGACGGCTCCATGATAACGGTGGATGGCACGAGAGGGATCGTCCAGATGGAGGGCTAGTGGCGCGGCTTCACCCCGCACTTCGTGATTAGACGGAGACGGCCATGACCGACGACGAGATCATCGCCCGCGCCGATGCCAACTACTTCGAATCGTGGCGCGCCATCGTCACGGCGGTCGACGGCGGCGAGGCCCGACAGACCGGCGGCGTCCTCGTCACCAACTCCGGCATGCCGCTGCCGTGGTTCAACATCGGCTTCATCACGCGGCCGCTCGCCGACCCGGCGCGCGCCGTCGATCAGATCGCGCACTACTTCGACGGCCTGCGCCTGCCCTTCATCATCCGCGTACGCGAGGGCGTCGACCCCGCGGCCGAGCGCGCCTGCGAGGCTGCCGGCATGCCCTACAGCGACACCGTGCCCGGCATGGTGCTGTCCGAGCTGCCCGCCGCCGTCACGATGCCCGACGGACTCGAAGTGCGCGCCGCCGCTGACGCGCAAACGCTCCAGCATCACGTAGACGTCATCGCCGCCGCGTTCGGGATGCCGCTCGCGTTCGCGCAGCAGCTCCTCTCGCCGCGCCTGCTCGGGGTGCCCGATCTCGCGCTCTACGTCGGCTATGTCGATGGCGAGGCGGTGGCCACGGCCGCGCTGGTGGCCTCGCATCGCGTCGCCGGCGTGTACAACGTCGCCTGCCTGCCGTCGCACCGCAAGCGGGGCTACGGCGAGGCGATGACCTGGCACGCCGTGCACGCGGGCGCCGCCATCGGCTGCACCATGGCCAGCCTGCAGGCGTCGGAGATGGGACGGCCGGTGTACGAGCGCATGGGCTTCCGCCTCGTCGCGCCCTACCGGACGTTCGTGCGCCCGGAGCATCGCGGCTGATCGCGGCTGCGCCTCGGATCGTTGCTACCGCCCGGTGTAGTGCGGCTTCCGCTTCTCCAGAAACGAATCGCGCGCTTCCTTGCTGTCCGCGCGGACACGCTGCGTCAACGAGCCCAGCTGCGACTCGTAGCGCGTCGCCTCCACAAAGGAGGTCTCGAAGGCGCGCCGGATCGCCCGCTTCGACACGCGCACGGCGCTTGGCGGCAGAGCGCAGATCCGCTCCGCGTACGCGCGTGCCTCGTCCAGCAGCCGATCGGATGGCACGACGCGGTCGAGCAGGCCGATGCGAAGCGCTTCGTCCGCGTCAACGCGCCGGCTCGTCAGCGATAGGTCGAGCGCGCGGCTCATCCCGACGATGCGCGGCAGCAGCCACGACATGCCGCCCCCGGGTGGCAGGTTGCGCTCCTGGAACACCGTCACGAACCGCGCCGCCTCGCTGCCGATCCGCAGATCGCAGGCCAGCGCCAGGGAGAGTCCGGCTCCGGCGGCCACGCCGTTCACGGCCGCAATCATCGGCTTGTCGATGCTGTAGAGAGCGTTCCCCTGGCGCGAGATCCACGACCCCTCGTCGAGCAGCCGGTTGAGGTCTGCGCCTTCGAGCGTCGGACGCGGTCCGCCGGTCACGTCGGCGCCGGAGCAGAAGCCCTTACCGGCGCCGGTCCAGATGGCGACCCAGATATCATCGTCGTCCTGAATCCGCTTGCAGATGTCCAGGATGTCCGCCGCATCGTCCTGATCGATCGCGTTCATCCGCTCCGGCTTGTTGAGCGTGATCGTGGCGACGTGGGCTGCGCGGTCGATATCGAACAGCGTGTGGGCGTAGGGCATGGCGTGACTCCCTTCGTGCCAGCCATCGTATCCCCGCCGCGACGCTGCGTCGATCCTCAATCGCGCGTTCTCGAAACGGCCCGCGCGGGCGCAACAAGAAGGGCGGGTGAGACTCGCTCACCCGCCCTCGGCGTCGCTGTCGTAAAACGCGCCTTAGCGGCGCGCGCCCACCGTCGTCCGGCGGCGTACCCCGAAGGAGCCGGCGCGCTTGCGCTGCCCCGGCACCGTGCGCGGCGCCGTCGGCTTGATCTCCTCGCCCTCGGGCGTAATCCGCGGCAGCACCCGGCCGAGGCCGCGCTCGATCTCGCGCCACTTCGGCAGGTCCGCCGGGCCCAGCAGTGTAATCGCGCGGCCGGAGCGGCCCATGCGGCCCGTGCGGCCGACGCGGTGTGTGAACAGCTCGTGCGTCTCCGGCAGCTCGAAGTTGATGACGCGGGTGATGTGCAGCACATCCAGTCCGCGCGCCGCCACGTTTGTCGCCAGCAGGATCGGCGTCTGGCCGGCGCGGAACTTCTCCAGCACGCGGTCGCGCTGGCCCTGGCTGAGGTTGCCCTGCAGCACGTCGACCGGGTAGCCCATGCGCTCCAGCTTGTCGCCCAGGTTCTTCACGCCGTGCTTCGTGCGGCCGAAGACCAGCGTCGTGCCCTCGACCTTTTCGTCGAGCAGGCGGACCAGCACGTTGAGCTTGTCCTCGCGCCACACCTCGTACACGACGTGGTCGATGTCCGGGCCGGCCTCATCCTCGTCGGACTTGGTCTCGATGACCGTCGGGTTTTTCAGGTACTTGTTCGAGACCTTGTGCACCCACTCCGGCGTCGTCGCCGAGAAGAGCGCGGTCTGGCGGTCGGTGTTCGTCTGCGAGAGGATGCGCTCGACATCCGGCGCGAAGCCGCGGTCGAGCATCTCGTCCGCCTCATCCAGTATCAGGTAGGTGATGCCGTCCAGGCGCATCGTGCCGCGGTTGAGGTGGTCCAGCACGCGTCCCGGCGTGCCGACGACGACCTGCGCGCCGCGGTAGATCTCGTCCTGCTGCGGCCCGAACGCGCGGCCGCCGAAGATCAGCGTCGTGCGGATGCCGGAGCCCTTGCTGAGTTTCTCGAGCACGCCGCCGACCTGCTGCGCCAGCTCGCGCGTCGGTACCAGTACCAGCGCCTGTAGCCACTTGTTGTTGACGTCGATGCGCTCCATCAGCGGCAGGCCGAAGGCCAGCGTCTTGCCGGAGCCGGTGAATGCCTGGCCGATGACGTCTTTGCCTTCGAGCAGGGGGGGGATGGACAGTTCCTGGATTTCGGTGGGTGTGTCGATTTCCATAGCCGCGAGCGCCTTCTGGCTCGACGGCCGAAGCGGGAGTTCACTAAACGATGACAAACGGATACCTTTCGTCAGAAGAATCAATCTTCCTGATAGCTCTTCTCGACGACCAGTGCGAAGGGGGAGAAAGCGGTGGGGGCGCGCAATCGCAGCGGACGCTTACTGAAGATGCAATATGTTATGTACCGAGTGTACGGCCTGGAGGCACCCCCTGGCAAATAGGGGAACGGCGTAGATTCCCCGCCCGCCGCGCCTAAGGCCCTTCCAGATACGATTCGGCGCGCGACGTACGCACCGCCGCCAGGGGAGCGGCCCCGCCGCTGCGTTGCCGGTAGGGCTCCCGGCGCTCCGTGGAAATGCACCGGCATGGCCCGCCGTAGCGGGAGGTAGAGAGCGCAGCGCCCTCTGCCGTCGAAGACTCGCCGTGGCGAGGGGGTCTGGGGGTGTCCCCCAGAATCTCCTCTTCCTTCTCTGTTGCAGGGTACGCGGCAGCGGACACTGCCGTGTCCGCGCGCGCGTAGGACGGCCGCCCCCGCCCGTCGTACACTCTTGTTGCGCCGACCGAGACGTGCAGCAAAGAAAGAGACAGCATGACCTTCGAGACCATCGACTACAACGCGAGCGGCGGCATCGCCCGGCTGGTGCTGAACCGGCCCGCGCGGCTGAACGCCATCAACACGCAACTCGTCGCCGACCTCCGCAGCGCCATCGCCGCGGCCAACGACGACCCCTCCGTGCGCGTGCTGATCCTCAGCGGCGCCGGCCGCGCGTTCTGCGCGGGCTACGATCTCGACTGGGGCACGAAGGCCGAGGACGCCAACCAGCGCGCGATGTCCGGCCAGTGGGACCCCGTGCGCGACTACATCGGCATGTCGCGCAACGTCCGCGCCTACATGTCGATCTGGGAGTCGCCCAAGCCGGTCATCGCGCAGGTGCACGGCTGGTGCGTCGGCGGCGGCACCGACCTGGCGCTCTGCAGCGACCTGATCTTCATGGCCGAGGACGCGCAGATCGGCTACCCGCCCGCCCGCATCTGGGGCGAGCCGACCACCGTCATGTGGGTGTATCGCCTCGGCCTGGAGCACGCGAAGCGGCTGATGCTCACCGGCGAATCGCTCACCGGTCTCGAGGCCGAGCGCCTCGGTCTCGCGTCGAAGGCCGTGCCCGAGGATCGCCTCGCGCACGAGGTCGAGGTCATGGCGCAGAAGCTCGTCACGATCCCCCTCAACCAACTCGTGATGAGCAAGCTGCTGGTCAACCAGGCGTACGAGAACATGGGCCTCCGCACGAGCCAGATGCTGGGCACGGTGTTCGATGGCATCGCCCGCCACACGCCCGAGGGCATCGCCTGGCGCGACATGGCGATGCAGGAGGGCTTCCGCGAAGCCGTCCGCCGCCGCGACGCCCCCTTCGGCGACTACGGCGAGCAGCCCAAGCGCCACTGATCGCTGCGCGCTGGGGAAGTTGGAAGCGGGAAGTCGGAAGTCGGAAGTCAGACGTCCGAGATCGGAAGTCGGAGGTCGGACGGCCTCGCCGCGACCGCATTCTCGTAGGGACAGGTCTTCAGACCGGTCCGCTCGTGGCTGGGAAAATCTCTCGAAACCTCTCGATGATCTCCTGCACTGGCATCCCGCCGGGCAGGGCAGCCTGAAGCGCGATAGCTTCCATCGTCCTGATCTCATCGGGCGTCGGGTGATGTCCCGCCAGCTCTATGATGGCCGCCGCAATCATCGTCCCGGTGCGTTTGCTGCCGTCAGCGAATGCATGCCCGCAAATGATGCCGTGAAACATCACGGCAGCTTTCTCCAAGAGAGTCGGGTAAGCCGGTGTTCCATCGAGGCTTTGGAACGGGCGCGCACACGCGGAAAGCAGACTGGCGGGCTTCTCACCGAGAACCCCGCCAGTCGTGCGAATGATTGAATCGTGAATCCGGCGGACGTGGCCCGCCAGGGCTTCGATCTCCAGATCCCCTACTTCTTCGCCATCTCCTTGAGCCATTCCTGATTCTCTTTGATCAAGCGCTGCGCGTTTTGCTCCAGCTTCTTGGGGTCGATCATCGTGTTCTTCGGCTTCGCCGCGACCATCACGCACCTGCCTCTCAGTGCTCATTATCGTCACGGCGTGCTGATCAGTGCAATGAGCGATATGGCGAGCCACCATTAACGCGTAGGGACAGGTCTTCAGACCTGTCCGCCCGCTCGCCCTCAAGCCCCCGCTCCGGGCCCGACGCGTCCCTCGCTACGCCTCTTCGTACTTGAACGAGAGCTTGATCTTCGCCCGGTAGAGCGTGACCTTGCCGTCCTCGACGTGCATGTCCAGCTTCTCGACTTCCGCGACGCGCAGGTCACGCAGCGTGCCGCCCGCGCGTGCGACCGCCGCCGCCGCTGCCTTCTCCCACGACTCCGTGCTCGTCCCCACCAGCTCGATGATCTTGTAGACGCTCTCTGCCATGGCCGTCACCTCCGTTGTCAGCGTGAATGATGTTGTTCCTTGATCGATAGTACGCCCGGGCGTCAAGTGGAGATAGGGCCGGGTGTATGTCACTTCGGAGCCCGCGCGTGCCGGTGCCGGCCCGGCGCACACGCTCGCGGCGCATCTCGACTTCCTGAACTGGCGTTCACCTTCACCCTCGCGTGAGCGTTCGGTAGCATGCCTGCAAGCCCCCCCAATTCCGAGCGTCAGGCATCTCGTGTCAGCATCAGCCCCAGCGCCGCTCCCTCCCCGCCTCGCGCCGGCACGGACCGGCATCCGCGGCTACGGGGCGCGGACGTTCTCCTCGCTGCGCATCCCCGACTTCCGCGTCCTCTGGATCGGCAACGTCGGCACCATGCTCGGGCAGTGGATCCAGTTCGCCGCGCAGGGCTACCTCGTCTTCCACCTCACCGGCTCGCCGCTGCAGGTCGGCGCCGTCGGCTTCGTGCGCGGCACCACCGCCGTCGTCGTCTCGCCCTTCGCCGGCGCCGTCACCGACAGGTTCAGCCGCCGCTCGGTGCTGATGGTGATGACGGCTCTCAGCGCCGCCGCCGCCATCCTCCTCGCTGCGTTGATCGTCACGGACGTGATCCAGGTGTGGATGCTCTATCCGCTCTCCGCGGTCGAGGGCTTCGGTGACGCGATCAATCAGCCCGCGCGCCAGGTGATGATCTACGACGTCGTCGGCGCCGAAGACCTGCCGAACGCCGTCGCCGTCAACTCGCTCGGCTCCAACACCATGCGCATCGTGGGCCCGTCGATGGCGGGCGCGCTGATCGGCGGCTTCGGCATCCAGTCGGCGTTCATCATGCAGGCGCTCGCCTACAGCTTCTCCGTCTACGCCACGTCGCGCATCAAGACGCGCGGCGTGCCCGCGGGCCGCGGCACCGTCACCGTCCTCGCCGGCATGACGGAGGGCATATCGTACGCCCGCTCCCACCCCGACGTCATTCTCCTCGTCGTGATGGCCGGGCTCCCGAGCCTGCTGGTCTATCCGTACGTGCAGTTCATCCCCGTCTTCGCGAAGGATGTGCTGCACGTCGGCTCGTTCGGGTTCGGCTTCCTGGCGTCGGCGGTGGGCTACGGGTCGATCATCGGCGCGCTGCTGGCGGCCAACCTGACGAACATCCGCAAGCGCGGCCAGATCCTGGTCTGGACGACCTTCATCTACATGGCGCTCGTCACGGCCTTCGCGCTCTCGAACAACTACGCGCTGTCGTTCGCGCTGCTTGTCGTCGCCGGCATCGCCAATTCGATCTACCTGATGTTCAACCAGGTGATGATCCAGCTCACGATCGATGACGCCTACCGCGGCCGCGTGCTGTCGCTCTACGTGATGGTGCAGGGCATCACGCCCTTCAGCGCGCTGCTCATGGGCGCGCTGATCGACGTCTTCGGCGCGCAGGTGACGGTCGCCTGCTTCACCGGCCTCGCGTCGGCGATCGTCCTCGTCGTCGGCCTCACCAGCCGCCGACTGCGCCAGATCTAGCGCTCGTCCACATCGGCGAACGAGCAAGAAGAAGCCCCGAGCATTCGCTCGGGGCCGCTCCCTATAACCTAGAACCTAGAACCTACAACCTCGTCCCCTAGTCGGCGACGCGGACGTTCACGGCGCGGTTGCGCTTGGGGTCGCGCGGGTCGTTCTCGGTGTCGAACTCGACGTTCTGGCCTTCGTTCAGCTGGTCGAAGACGCCGCCCTGGAGCGACGAGCTGTGGAAGAAAATGTCCTCCGACGCGCCCTCCGGCCGGATGAAGCCGAAGCCCCGATCGCGGACCAGCCGCTTGATCTGTCCTGTTGCCATTGCTGTGTTACCTCCTGTCGCCGTGGGGTCCTTCGCTGTGTTCCGGCGTCGAATATGCCGGGTCGACCACGACGTTCTTCCGTGTTCATACGGCCGCCGAAGCGGGCCGGCCTCGTGTCCGTCGGAGTCGTCGTGTGCGCCAGAGAACCGGTGCGGCAGGAGACTGTGCGGAGCAGGCTTCGATGCACTGACCGTACCAGACGAGGGGTGCGTTCGCAACGGCGTTGGGAGTAGACAGTTCACGGTTCACAGTTGACAGTTATCAGCGGTCGCGGCCGCCGCGACCCGCTCTGTGAACTGTGAACTGATAACTGTGAACTGCCCGCTACCCCCGCAGCGTCACGTCGCCCGCCTCTACCGTGATGCGCTCGCCCTCCGCCGTGCGCAGGATCAGCGATCCGCTATCGTCGACATCCTCCGCCACGCCGTCGGCGGCGCCGCCCGGCCACGATGCGTGCACGCGCTGCCCGAGCGTCACCATCCGCTCGCGCCAGCGGCCGCGCGGCGATTCGCCGGCCTTCGCTGCGTCGTACAGCTGCTCGAAGTGCAGCGCGTACGCCGCGAGCAGCGCCTCGCGGTCGATCTCGCGCCCCGTCTCCGCCTTCAGGCTCGTCGCGATGTCGCGGATCTCCTCGTGCTCGCGCGGGTCGAAGTTCACGTTGATGCCGCAGCCCACCAGCACGTACGCCGCGCGCGCGTCCGTGAAGTCCGTCTCGATGAGGATGCCGGCCGCCTTCTTGCCGCCGATCTGCACGTCGTTCGGCCACTTGATGTCAGCCCGCACGCCGGCGACGTCCTGCATCGCGTGGCACACCGCCAGCGGCGCGATCATCGCGATCTCGCGCAGCACCGACTGCGGCGGCCGCAGCAGCAGCGTCGATGCCAGGTTGACCGCCGGCGGCGTCACCCACGTCCGCCCCAGCCGCCCGCGCCCCGCCGTCTGCTCATCCGCCGCCGCCAGCGTGCCCTCGACCGCGCCGTGCTGCGCCGCGTCGCGCGCCAGGTCCATCGTCGACCCCACGCTCGCCTCGAAGATCAGGTTGCGCCCGAAGGCCCGCGTGCGCAGCAGCGAGTGGAATCGTGTGAGGTCGAATGGCGTGCTCATGCCGGAAGAATATCGAATCCCGCGCGCCCGCTGGAGGTACATCGGACGCACGGCGGCACGGCGTGGGGGGCGTCGTAGGGACGAAGCTTCAGCTCCGTCCGGGTTCGAGGCTGGTCGAACGCCGACATCTTCAGTCGGCGCATTGCGGTGAGACGGTGAGGCCTCGATCGCGGCCAATGCCCGGAAGCCCGCGTGCGGAGCAGCGAGTGGAATCGTGTGAGGTCGAAGGGCTGCGTCAATTCCGCTTCATCAGGTGATAGATCCGGCGCGTCAATATGAGCAGCGCGACAATCACGATCGGAAAGAGTATGAATTCCAATGCGATCCAGCCCCAATAGTCGAAAACCGCACCGAGGCACTCGTCACGGCACGCGTTTCCGCCGGCGTGTGGATGGTAGTATCGCGCGCGGAAGGCGACGAAGCCCATGAGCCAGAGCACTTGAAGACTTAGCGCGGTTCCGGCAAACAGGTCGATCAATTTGCGACGAACAGGCTCAGTTAAGTCGAGTAGTACCCACGCGAGGAAGTAGAGCGCGACGGCCGCAAGTGGCAGCGCCTCAAACGGACGATCGAGCGCGTGACACGTGCCACTCCGAGAGTCGACGCACGTGGAGCTCAGGTGCCAAAGGCGCAGCAATTGAGTAAATGAAAGCGCTGCTCCAACGATTCCGGCAAGAGCCCCGAGGCCGGTAAGCACTCGGTTCATAGCAACAAACTTAGTTGGTTTCGATCAGTCCGTCGCCCTACTAAAGCACCATTGCGGTAGTACATTTGTCATCTCTGTACTTTGGGCGAACGCACTGGGGCTCACTTATCCAGCCGCAGCACCGCCATGAAGGCCTCTTGCGGGATCTCGACGTTGCCGACGCGCTTCATCCGCTTCTTGCCCTCGGCCTGCTTCTCCAGCAGCTTGCGCTTGCGGCTGACGTCGCCCCCGTAGCACTTCGCCAGCACGTTCTTCCGCATCGCCCGGATCGTCTCGCGCGAGATGATCCGGCCGCCGATCGCCGCCTGGATCGGCACGTCGAACATCTGCCGCGGGATCAGCGTCCGCAGCTTCTCGACGAGCTGGCGCCCGTGCGTGACCGCTTTCTCGCGGTGTGTGATCAGCGACAGCGCATCCACCGGCTCGCCGTTGACGAGGATGTCGAGCTTCACCAGCGGCGCCACCCGGTACTCGCTGAAGGAGTAGTCGAGGCTGGCGTAGCCCTGCGTGCGCGACTTCAGGTTATCGTAGAAGTCCACCAGGATCTCCGACAGCGGGATGCGATAGTCCAGCACCACGCGCCCTTCGCCCTTCTTCGACCCGTCGTCCTGCACGATGCTGTGCTGCAGGTACTCCATGCGCTTGAACTCGCCGCGGTTCGCCGTCACCAGCTCCATCACCGCGCCGATGTAGCGGTCGGGGCAGACGACCGAGATGTCCATGAAGGGCTCGCGGATCTGCTCGATCTCCTGCGGCGGCGGCAGCGCCGCCGGGTTATCGATCGTGATCTCCTGCCCGTTCGTCTTCGTCACCTGGTACTCGACGCTCGGCGCTGTCGCCAGCAGGTCCAGGTCGTACTCGCGCTCCAGCCGCTCCTGGACGATCTCCATGTGCAGCAGGCCCAGGAAGCCGCAGCGATAGCCAAACCCCAGCGCGCCGCTCGACTCCGGCTCGTAGACCAGCGAGGCGTCGTTGAGCTGCAGCTTGTCGAGCGCGTCGCGGAGCAGCGGATAGTCGTTGGACTCCGACGGGTAGAGCCCGGCGAAGACCATCGGCTTCGCGGGCCGGTAGCCGGCGAGCGCCTCGGCCGCCGGCTTCGCGTCGTCTGTGAATGTGTCGCCGACGCGGCAGTCCTTCACGTTCTTCA
>Ga0315281_10001873_pt1 | contig 31264 bp, 33 predicted proteins | sample YL17G07_0_MG_FD_204540 | JGI IMG/M metagenome (GOLD analysis project Ga0315281, IMG submission 204540) | Sediment microbial communities from Yellowstone Lake, YNP, Wyoming, USA - YL17G07_0 | ecosystem: Environmental > Aquatic > Freshwater > Lake > Sediment | place: USA: Wyoming | collected...
CGGCCCCGAACCGAACTGGCTATTCAAATTCGTTTTCTGTTCGGGAACGGCACCAGCTTCTGTCTTGCTGCCAGACACCTTTTCACCGCAACCAGCGATTGCCAGCATCATCATCAAAATAACTATAGGGCACCTCTAAAAATTCATATTTCGTCGCTCCCGCGAAAGCGGGAGTCCAGTCAAATCAACAAGCTGGATTCCCGCCTGCGCGGGAATGACGAATTTTTAGAGGTTCCCTATACGCATTGCAACACCCCGATAAATTGGCCATGGGGGAGGCCCACCCCGCTATTATTAAAAATACTTCGACAGGTGTTGGTTTAGCAATATACATATTTCAAGCACACGGTGTGAACACGTCACATTCTAAATACTTATGAAAATTGTGCTTCAAAGTTAAACCCGCCAAGAATATAATCTCAAAAAGGATTAAATTACTCGCGTCTTGTCTTTCCACAAGGAATTCCATGGAAGTTTCTCCACGCCGCCACGACAATATCTTGATCCTGTCCCCGCATGGGCGGATAGATCATGCCCATGCAGATGCCTTCAAAACCGCTCTCGACAAGCATCTGGTTGAATGTAAATCTGGCGGCATCCAGGTCATTCTCGACTTCGCCGCTGTCGATTATATAAGCAGCGTTGGGCTGCGCATGTTGATGCTGGCAGCGCGGCAAGTGAAGACACAAGACGGGCACATCGTCATCGCCGCACTGCAACCTCTGGTCGAGGAGGTGTTCAAGATCAGCCGGTTCAATCTGGTTTATCAGGTTTTTCATAGTGTGGATGATGCCCTTGCAGAACTGGGGAGTTCAACTTGAAAATACGTTTCTGGGGCACGCGCGGTTCGCTCCCTATCTCCCTCACCGCCTCGCAGGTTCGCGACAAACTTATTGCCGCATTCACTGCCGCTATCGGACGGCAGCTTGACAGTGCAGAACAAATTGCCGCCTACGTCGACAACGATCTTGGTTTTGCCATTGCCGGCACGTATGGCGGACATAGTTCCTGTGTGCAGATTGCAACCGGGAGTGCTGAACACATCATCTGCGACTTGGGCAGCGGTGTTCGCCCATTCGGGCAGTCCATGCTGGCGCGTTTCGGCCCGGACACACCGCAAACCTACCACGTGTTCATGTCCCATGTGCACTGGGACCATATCATGGGATTTCCTTTCTTCACACCGGCTTATATTCCCGGTAACCGTATCGTAATTCACGGCTGCCACGCAGAACTGGAAGAAGCTTTTCGCCGCCAGCAAGCCGCACCCTCGTTTCCTGTTGATTTTTCGCAACTCAATGCCATGATCGAATTTGATCGTCTTGAACCAGGCCACAGCTACGACATCGCGGGGATGCGGGTGACACCGAAGCTGCAGAAACACACTGGCGATTCCTACGGCTACCGCTTTGAAGAGCTTTCCAGCGCAGGCAAGGTTGCCGTTTATTCAACCGATTCCGAGCATATACTCGATGACAATGCAGAGCGCGAGAGCTTCGTTGAATTCTTCCGCGCCGCCGATCTGGTGATCTTTGATGCCATGTATTCGTTGGCCGATGCCGTTTCTGTCAAGGCTGACTGGGGGCATTCGAGCAATATTGAGGGGGTCGAGTTGTGCCAACTGGCTGGCGTTAAATGTTTCTGCATGTTCCATCACGAGCCGGCTTACGATGATGCGACCATCGCATCTGTGCTTGCCGAAACCCGGCGCTTCGAGGAAATCACCCGCACAGGCGAGCCTCTTGAGGTTATCGCCGCCTACGACGGGCTGGAGCTGACACTCTGACGAGCATATGGGTACCCATATGTCGATAGCACGTTCGCTTGTATGGCTATCACAACTCTGGAGCCTGGGCCGGGGCCGCCCGGTGGCCGTTGCAATACTTGCCGTATTCTCCATTTTGCAATTGTCTCCGCCATGGTTATCCGTATTTGAGCCAGTGCGCCTGGCGCTCTATGACGAGTACCAGAAAGTGTTCCCGCGCCTGCGCGAAACGGGGCCGGCAACTATCGTCGCAATTGACGAAGATAGCCTCAAAGAACTTGGTGCCTGGCCATGGCCGCGCGACCGGCTGGCAGCACTGATCAAGGCAATAGCCAGCCACCAGCCCGCAGCCATAGGTCTCGACATTTACATGCCAGAACCCGACCCGACTTCACCGGAGGCGCTGGCAGCAAGCCTTCCTGAAAATGCCGCCAGGCTGAAACAATCTCTTGCCGCACTTCCTGCCCACGATGCGATACTGGCAAAAATGTTGCGCGACGTGCCATATGTTGTTCTCGGCGCAGCCGGCGTAGACAACCAGACATTCAACACCCGCATGGGTATGCGCATCATGGCGCAGTATCAATTCTCCGGCGGCAATAGCGGTGATGCGCGCAACGCGTTACGCAAATTCCCCTATGTTCTTGCCAGCCTTCCCGAGCTGCAGGCCGCCGCCGCTGGACAGGCATTGCTTTCGATTGATCTGGAAAAGGGCGTGGTACGGCGTGCTCCCTTGTTGCTTGCCGTCAACGATGCACTGGTTCCGTCACTGGCAACGGAAATGTTGCGCATCGGTTATGGCGAGAAAAACATCGGTGTCAATATGGATCCTGCTGGTATTACCGCATTGACCATTGGCAAGCTGCATATCCCGACACAGCCAAACGGTGAGATCTGGATACATTTTTCCGAGCATAACGAGCATAACGATAGCCGCTCCATTTCTGCCAAGGATGTGTTGAACGGCAATGTGGCGGACGACATGCTTGCCGGCAAACTGGTGTTAGTGGGACTCACCGGCATCGGCATGATGGATTACAGAACCACTGCGCGCGGCGACTTCGTGCCGGGTATCGACATTCAGGCACAATTGCTGGAAAGCCTGTTCGACCAGCATTTCCTGCAACGACCGCATTGGGTGGTGCAAGCGGAATTGGCGATGCTGATAATTGGGGGCTTGATCCTGATTTGGGCAATACCGGGCGTGCGCCCGCGCACAGCCACGCTGATCGCTACCGCTCTGTGCATCATTTTGTTCGGCGCCGGCTTCGCCTTGTTTCACTTTTTCCATACGCTGTTCGATGCGGTTACACCGTTCGTTGGCTTCGGCACCCTCTTTGTCAGCCTGATAAGCAGTGTCTTTATTAAAACAGACCGTGACCGTCGTACAGCGGAAAGTGCGTTGCACGTGGAGCGCGAGACTGCAGCAAAGGTCGCTGGTGAGCTGGAGGCCGCACGGCGCATCCAGCTCGGCTCACTGCCCAAGGCACGGCAGCTTTTTGCCAACGAACACCGTTTCGACATCGACGGATTTCTTGAGCCGGCACGCGAAGTCGGTGGCGATCTTTACGATTTTTTCATGCTTGACAAACATCGTTTGTTTTTCATCATTGGCGATGTCTCCGGCAAAGGCCTGCCGGCTGCGCTGTTTATGGCGGTAGCCAAGGCTTTGGCAAAAAGCCTGGCACTACGCGGAAACGGCAATGTTGGTGCCGTGCTACGCGCCACCGATGTTGAGCTATTCCGCGAAAATCCGGAAATGTTATTTGTTACAGTAGTTGCCGGCATACTTGACGTCGAATCCGGCATAGTCGAGTTAAGCAACGCCGGCCACGATGCGCCGTGGCGCATCACCCGCGACGGGCACGCCAATCACCTCGAGATAGCTGGTGGGCCACCGCTGTGTGTGCTTGAAGGCTACTGGTACGAAAACACGCGCATACAACTTGAGTCCGGTGATGCGCTATGTTTGATCACCGATGGAGTCACCGAGGCCATGAATGAGGCTGGCGAACTCTACGGCAGCGAACGTTTAAGGACGGTACTGAAAACGCTACCGCAAAACATGGAAGCGCTGGTAACCGCAGTGCGCGAAGATGTGCGGCGCTTCGTTGGAAATAATGAAGCTTCGGATGATATTACGCTACTGGCGCTGCGTTGGAACGGGCCGGAAGATGCTGTCAGCGTACGTTGACCTCAACGCGGCAGTTTTTTGGCTCCGCCACTTCGTCCGCGGTAGGCACCAGCGGCTCACGTTCGCCGCGACCGGCAATGCTGATACTTGAAGCAGCAATGCCGGCACCAATCAGTTCCCCACGCATGGCTTCAGCACGTTTAAGTGACAAGGCATCGTTGCTCGCTTCGCTTCCAACCCGATCAGTGTGGCCTATGACCATGATTTCTGGCGCTGGTCGCTGCACTATCTCGGCTTTCAATTTTTCCACCAGCGGCTTTGATTCCTCCGTAAATTCGTCTTTGCCCCTGAGAAAAAACACAAAAAAAGATACCGGGCGGGCAGGCTGCGCAATCAGGGCGGCTTCATAACGTGCATGGACAGAGGCAGCATCTTCGCGAATAGCTTTGATGCTGCCATGGCTGCTGACGGAGGCTGCGGCATACGGCTGGTCAAGCAGAATGCTGCCGGTGTTGGTAGTTACCACGACAGCCCCCGCCTTGCCATCAGGCCCGGGCAGTAATACCACACGCTCAGCTGGGCGCGAATTGAATATTGCAATCAGCGCGGCGGCGGCCGCAATAACGATAACAGGGGCCATATCAATCCCTCGCCGCGTCTACTTCGATAATGAACTCGGTGCCACGCACCCCAAGTGTTGTCGTCGGAGTACGGAAACGTACCGAATCCGGCGACTGCTTGGCTATCTTGCCCGATACCACAGATAGTGTGCCGCGCTTAAGCGAAGCGTCGATGGTGCCTGCGTGTGTCGATGGGTCGAAGGCAAACTTGTCGAGCGACAAGGATGAGTTATGTCCAGCCGAAAGCAGCGTGTTATCTCGCAGGGTGATACCGACCGAACCATTGCTGCCTGTAATTACATTATCGGCAGCAAAAACCTGCGTACCCTCCGCAGCAGCGAGTTTCTGCCCCCCACGCTCGATAGTTACGCTTCCCGTCACTGTCTTGATCGTGCCGGCAGGCTCTTCCCCGGCAGCTGACACTGCCACCCCATGAAGTGCGCATATCAACAACAAAGCGGCCCTCAACATGTATTGATTTATCATCGCAACCTCCTTTAATTGAATTATACTTTTAACATGTTCTCACACGAACCACCATGCGCATTACATCGCACGTTTTCTGCACAAATGAATGTGCTATCGGAAGCGCTCGACTTTGTTGTCGGAGCCTGTCTTCGCCTCGGTCTTCGCCACGACACTGCATTGCGCGCAAAATTGGTAATTGAAGAGCTGTTCACCAACAGCGTGCTTCATGGTTACCGTGGCGGCGACGGAATGATTTGGCTGGCCGCACGCAACGAAAACAACCGTATTTTTGTAGAGTATCAGGACGAGGCGCCTGCTTACAACCCTTTTGATGAGAATGCCGCAACAGCCCAGCTAATGCACGCCAAAACAGACCAATGCCCAGCCGGCGGTCTGGGTGTTATTCTGGTTTCCCATCTCGCTGATTCCGTGAGTTATCGCTACGAGAACGGACGCAATATTCTGGAATTGAGTTTTTTTGACCGCATTGGTTAAACACAAACCTTACCGGACGAATTCGGATAGTAAATTGGAACTGTGAGCAATGCTCTCTTTTGTGTCCTGATCATGAGAGAAGTTCGACCGGCAGGTTTGATGCTGCCTGTCGTCGCGCGGGTTCGCCCACCAGCATCTGGCCGTCGGCGGTGAGTGCGACGTAGCTGGGGAATGCCTTGCCGCCGATGCTGATGCCTTCGGCGCTGGGGATGATGACAGGGCGCCCGCCGCGCAACACGGCGGCGGCGGAATTGGAAGTGCCGAGGTCAATGCCGATAATATTCATACCATTCTCCTAAAGCCGGGCGAGCCGAAACCAGTAATGGGAAGCTGTCTTTACCTGCGCACCAGATTTTATGTTCATTGCCGTTGGTACAACCCAATCAGTTCGGAGTGGGCAAGCACGTGGCCTTGCATGGCCCTTTCCAGAACTGCCTTGGCGGGATATTTCATATCCGGCAACACGGTATCCAGTGCATAGAGTTTGAAAAAATAGCGATGTTTGCCAATGGGCGGGCAAGGGCCACCATAATCGGTACGCTGCCAGTCGTTAATGCCGAGCAGTGTTCCGGGCGGAAGATTTTTTATTTCAACACCCTCTGCCAAACCATTTGCGTTGGGTGGGATGTTGTATAGCACCCAGTGTACCCAGGTCATTTTGGGTGCAGCCGGATCTGGCGCATCCGGGTCATCGACAATCAGGGCCAGGCTTTTCGCGCCAGCCGGCACACCGCTCCATGCAAGCGGCGGGGAAACATCCAGGCCATCGCAGGTATGGCGCGGGGAAATCACGCGTTCATGCATAAATGACGGCGACGTGAGGATCAGGGACATAACGATTTTCTCCTTTTCACTCGTTAGCAAGCCTGTTTTTGCTGCACCTAATGAGAAGCAGGCGAGGGCAATCCCCAGAACAGCAGCCCATATCAAACGAGTGCGCTGGGATCGGGTTTTCATGGATTAACGTGAAATTCGCCATGCCCGTCAGGACACGGAAATAGTTTTGCTGTTTTCGCCAACCATCTTGGGCAGACGGATGCTCAACACGCCGTTTTTGTAGCTCGCTTCCGCCTTGTCTGCGTCAACATTACGTGGCAACGGCATGGTGCGCTGGAATGCCCCATAGGCGCACTCCATGACATGATAAGTGCTGTCGCTGGTTTCACGCTCGAAGCGTTTTCCCCCGCTCAGGCAGAGCAAGTTGTCCTCAATCGTAATGCGACAGTTTTCCTTCTCCATACCGGGTACTTCCACACGCACCCAGATATCCTTGTCGGTTTCCCCGATCTCCCCCGCCAGCAAGCTCCAGCGCGGAAAGGTGGCAAGCGCGCTGATCTCCGTCTGCGCCTCATCCTTATTGCGGGAGAAAAGGGTGAGTGCTTCATTGCTGCGGCTGAGCAATTCGCGCCAGCCTTCCGACAAGCTCTCCCAGGTGCGGCTGAGCTCACGCCCGATATTTTTCCCGGCCTGCTTCAACGAATCCAGCATGGTCATGCTCCTTGCTTCATGGTTGAAAATAATGAGCAGGGGCGTGTTTCCTCGCGCCCTTATTGCCCGGTATCCATGTCATCACTTTCGTTCGTGCGCTTTGGCTGGTGCGCCTTGACGTTACCGTGAAGCTTGCGCGCGTATTCCTCAAGCTGGCGCTTGGCGGCGTCGAAGGCATCGCGCAACGCCACATAAACATCTTCGGCATGGTCGCGGTTCACCACGATCTCGCTGCCCGGCACGCCGATATCGATGCGCACATTGAACTGTTTGCCCTGATGATGGTGCCTGTGCGGCACTTCGACCACTACCCGGCAGGACATAATATGATCGAAGAATTCATCGAGTTTTTTTGCCTTGTCACGAATGTGCGTTTCCAGCGCCTCTGAGTGGTCAACATCACGGATGGTGATTTGCAATGGGATCTGCATAAATTTCTCCTTGAAATTCGAACTAAAACCGGACGAGCCGGGACCAAAAATTGGAAATCGGCCTTTCGTAGGTTGGGCAAAGCGCAGCGTGCCCAACCTACATGCCACAAGAATAATTAGCGGCGGCTCATGGTTTCTTTTTTCTGCTCGTGCGCCACCAGTTTGGCGAGCGCCAGCAACTCTTCCGCCAGAAGCTCCAACAGGTCGTCCAGGGTAAGAATGCCAAACAGCCCGCCGCTTTCATTCACCACCGGCAAACGCCGCACTCCCTTGGCGCGCATATACTGAATTGCCTCGAACAGGCCGATATTTTCCTTTACCGTGACAAGATCGGGCGCCATGATGTCGCCCACTGTAATGACCATCTGATCGAGTTCCGGAGCCATGATTTCCACCACGAGATCGCGGTCGGTGACGATGCCAACAGGAACCCGCACACCGCCGCGATCCTCGACCACCACCACATCGCCGACGTGATGCTGGCGCATGAGTTTGGCTGCCTCCAGAACGGTGTCATTGCGCTGCACGACGATGACTTCGCGGTTGCAAATTTCACTGATGGGCATGATGCACTCCTTTTTGTTGGTTAAATGTCGCGGATTTCAATTGGAATACTGGCGCAATATCTGAATGGGCTTTTTTTCCTGCGATAATCCTTTCTGGTCTGCGACCGGAAAACCATAATGGATTGCGTTCAAATAATGTGCGACATCCGTGATTTCCTCTTCGCTCCAGCTCAGCCCGATGCTGGCTTGCCAGCGGCGCACTTGAACTTTAAGACCGTTCCAGTCTGTCGCAAGCTTCTGCTCGCGCCAGTGAATTTTCGAGGTGTGGCACGCGCTACAGTGTGTCGCATACAGCAACTCGCCCCGTGATTCGCCAAGTTTCGACTGGGCGTGCGCAAAGGCATGCATGCCCCAGAATAAGCACAATGCAAAAGCCATCTCCTTTGATACTGTCATGTAATTCTCCTGTTGATGCGAGCAAGGCTGACGACGGGTCAATGTTTCTATCTGGCAGGCACCCGCCTTTGTGATTCAACGGTGACACGGCGGTCAAGCTGCAAACATGCAATGAGCTTATTTCCTCTTATGCCTTTACAGGCCTGCCTGGTGTTGGCTACAGGATTTGGCTCGGATTCACCTTTGCCCGATGCCCTTATGCGTTCAGCGGCAACGCCCTGTTTCACCAGATAGGCCTTGACCGCATTGGCGCGGCGCGCGGACAAATCCTGGTTGTATTCTTCTGTGCCGATGCGGTCGGCATGCCCGGTGATTATCAGCAGTTCCACCTCCGGATGCATTTTCATGCCGGTGACGATTTTTTCGTCCAGAATTTTCCGGCCTTCAGGCTTGACCACGGCCTTGTCGAAGTCGAACAGCGTCTCTGCATTAAAGTAGGCTTCTACTGCTGGCCTTTCAGCAGCGGCCACTGCCACTGCGGGTTTCTCTGAAACGGCGGGTGGCTTTGTTTCGCCGGATACAAAAGGCTCGGCTTCTTTAGGCTTCTCTTTCTTTACCAGGTCAGGATCACATTCTGCGATGGCCATGGCCGGAGTCCAATAGCCAGTGCGCCAACATTCCCCGTAAGGGTTTTTGACGACATTGCCACGGACGTCGATCAAGTAGCCGGTTTTTTCCGGGAAGCTATCGGCAAAAACCGCGCTGCAGGAAGCGACAAGTGCAACGGCGCCAAGCATATTAAGAATCAACCTTGATGTTTTCATGATGTTTCTCCCAATAAAAAACATGCACCCGCACACGCAGGAATGCCAACTCATTTATCCGGAAACTTCAGCGGCAAAAAAATCATGATGCCCTCACGCTGCACCAGCACGGCGGCTCGTTTGCCGGCTTTAGCCAACTCTGCACGCAATTGCTTGGTGGTGGATATGCGTTCGCTGTTGATGGCGATGATGATGTCGCCCGGCTGGATACCCGACTCCGCAGCCACTCCGGCGGCGGCCTCGACTACCAGAGAACCCTCGGTATGCAACGCACGCTGCTCATCGCGCGTAAGCTCGCGCAGGGTGAGTCCGAGATGGCCGGGATCCGCCGCCTTGTCTCGCGGCCCCTGCTTCTGCGCCATGCGTTCGCCATCTGCCTCACCCAGGGTGACGGTCACCTCCTTGGCGGAGCCGTGACGCCACACCTGAAGTTTTGCGCTTGTTCCAGGCGCGGCTTCGGAAACTGCGCGCACCAGTTCATCCGAACTGACCATATCCTTGCCATCAAATTTCAGGATGATTTCACCGATCTCAAGGCCGGCCCGGTCCGCTGGCCCATCTTTTTCCACCGAGGTGATCAGCGCACCGCCGGCCTTCTCCCGTTCGAATGATTTAGCATGCTCCGGGCTTACGCCCTGGATGGTGATACCGAGCCTGCCGCGCCTGACCGTGCCATGTTTCAATAGCTCGTCCTTCACCTTCATCGCGAGATCAATCGGGATCGCGAAAGACAAACCCATGTAGCCGCCGCTGCGGCTGTATATCTGGGAATTGATGCCAACCACTTCGCCATTCATGTTGAACAGCGGGCCACCGGAGTTGCCCGGATTGACCGGGACATCGGTCTGAATGAACGGGACGATATCCCCCTCCGGCAGGCTGCGTCCCTTGGCGCTCACGATGCCCTGGGAGACCGAGTTGGTGAAGCCGAACGGTGAACCGATTGCGACAACCCATTCCCCCACATCGAGTTTCGAAGAGTCGCCGATATTGACGACCGGAATATCCTTGGCTGGAATCTTCAGCAGCGCAATATCGCTGCGCCTGTCCGTGCCGACCGCTTTCGCCTTGAACTCGCGCTGGTCGGTCAGCCGCACCGTTACCTCGTCTGCGCCTTCGACGACATGGGCATTGGTGAGAATATAGCCGTCCGCGCTGACAATGAAACCCGAGCCGAGCGACTGGCTGCGAAACTCGCGCGGAGACTCGTCGCCAGGCGCAAACCGGCGGAAGAATTCGTAAAAAGGATCATCCGGGGTAAGGCCGGGGAATGTCTGAAATGGAAGCCCTCCGCGAACCTTCCTGGTGGTGCTGATATTGATTACGGCGGGGCCTTCCTTCTTGACCAGCGCCGTGAAATTGGGCAGCGCAACAGATGCAGGTATGGCGCTGCTGGGGGCGCTGGTAGCGGCACTGGCATTGGTTGCTAATACTGCCGGTAAAGTTGGTTTTTTATCGCAGCCGACGCACGCCAATGCAATCATCGTCAGGAAAATTGCCAGTGCAGGCAGGCTTATGGGGCGCATCGCTTATCCTTTTTCGTTTAGTGCGTCCAAGTCACGCGCAACAGGTTTTGTTCCGGGCTATAGTGAAACAGCAATTCGCCCTGATAGGCGCGGTGCAACGCCTCGCCCATGCCGCGGGCAAGATGGATATCCGTGGTGGTCACCAGTGTCGCGCCGTCTTTTTCTTCCACTTCCATGATGCGCTTGAGCGGGTGTTCCGCCCGCTCGTGTTGCTCATGGTTATGCACGAGATGCATGATTTCGTCACGATGGGATTGGAAGAATTTACCCTTCAGGGTAAGGAAGCCGGCGGGGAAGCGATCGTGGATGCGATGGCAGGCAGCGCATGTCACCTTGTGTGCGTTTGCCGGAGCCTTGCACCACTGCCAGCGCCCCGCATGAAAGACCGCGCCGCATTGCGAGCAGACGGCCGGTTCCAGCGGCTTGCCCTTGGCTTTGTAGGCATCATGCACCTGCTCCTGGAAGATGCCGTCGTGGCGCTGGATTTGGCGGAAACCGCCATAAATATCTTTGCTGCTCATGATGATTGCTCCTTTAGTTGATCGCATGGGCGACTGATTTTCTCACTTACATTTTCCTAACTCCGGACGAGTCGGAACCAAAAATGGGAAGCTGTCTTCTCTACGTACTGAATCTTTCCCATTTCACAGAGCCGCCCGCTACATCTCCATCTCATCCATGGCGCCCGGCTTCTCCTCATTCCTTGGCAGCTCTGCAACCATCGCGTCCGTGGTGAGAATAAGGCTGGCTATCGAAGCGGCATTCTGCAAGGCACAGCGCGTCACCTTGGTCGGGTCGAGGACGCCCATTTCGATGAGGTCGCCGTATTCTTCGGTAGCGGCGTTGTAGCCGAAACTGTCCTTGCCCTCCAGCACCTTGTTCAGCACCACCGAGGGTTCGCCGCCGGCATTGGCGACGATCTGGCGCAGCGGCTCTTCCAGTGCGCGCAGCACGATCTGGATGCCGGCTTCCTGCTCGCTGTTTTCGCCGTGCAGCGCGGCCATCGCCGACTTGGCGCGCAGCAGCGCCACCCCGCCGCCGGGCAGGATGCCCTCTTCGACGGCGGCACGGATCGCATGCAGCGCGTCTTCGATGCTGGTTTTCTTTTCCTTCATCGCCGTTTCGGTGGCGGCGCCGACCTTGATTATCGCGACACCGCCGGAGAGCTTGGCGGCGCGCTCCTGCAATTTTTCCTTGTCGTATTTACTGGCCGCCTCCTCGATCTGTTTGCGGATTTGCCTGATGCGGTTCTGGATTATTTCCGCATCCCCCGCGCCGCTGATCAGCGTGGTGTCATCCTTGCCTACTTCCACGCGCTTGGCTTGGCCGAGTTGTTGCAGCGTGGCTTTCTCCAGGGAAAGTCCGGCTTCCTCGGCGATCACCGCGCCGCCGGTCAGGATGGCAATATCCGCAAGCATGGCCTTGCGGTTGTCACCGAAACCCGGCGCCTTGACGGCGACGGTCTTCAAGGTTCCACGGATGTTGTTAATCACCAGCGTCGCCAGCGCTTCGCCTTCGACATCTTCGGCGATGATCAGCAGCGGTTTCCCGGCCTTGGCGACCTGTTCCAGCACGGGCAGCAAATGGTGAATGTTGCTGATCTTCTTGTCGTGCAGCAGGATATAAGGCTCATCCAGCGCCACGATCTGCTTGTCCAGGTTGTTGATGAAGTAAGGCGACAGATAGCCGCGGTCGAACTGCATCCCTTCCACGATTTCCAATTCGTTTTGCAGGCTCCTGCCGTCTTCGATCGTGATGGCGCCTTCCTTGCCGACTTTTTCCATGGCCTGCGCAATGATATCGCCGACGGCGGAATCGGCATTGGCGGAGATGGCGCCGACCTGGGATATTTCCTTGTTCGTCGCGCACGGCCTGGAAATTTTCCGCAGTTCATCAACCGTCGCGGCAACCGCCTTGTCGATGCCGCGCTTCAAGTCCATCGGGTTCATCCCGGCCGCAACGTACTTCATGCCTTCGCGCACGATAGCCTGCGCCAGCACCGTGGCGGTGGTCGTGCCGTCACCCGCCACATCGGAGGTTTTACTGGCGACCTCTTTGACCATCTGCGCACCCATGTTCTCGAACTTGTCTTTAAGCTCGATCTCCTTCGCCACAACGACACCGGAATTGGCCACCAGCGGCGGGCCATAGCTGCGGTTCAGAACCACGTTGCGGCCTCGCGGGCCAAGCGTCACCTTGACCGCATCCGCCAGCACATTCACACCCTCAATGATCCTGGCGCGGGCAGCATCCTTGAACAAAACCTGTTTTGCCGGCATGGGACTCTCTCCAGAACTTATGTTGCGCAGCCACCTGCCGTCGGCCCAGGCTGGTGTCACAGGCCTGGGCGCGTAACCAGCAGCGCGCCATTTTTATGAAATGGAGATTTCCTTGCGGGTCGATCCGGGTTTCTTGGGTAACGTAAGCTCGAGCACGCCGTTGTTGTATTTGGCCTGAACCTGGCTCTGATCAACCTCGTCAGCAAGAGTAAAACTGCGTGAAGCCATGCCATGGCTGCGTTCGCAGCGAATCACCCGCTCGCCTTCTTTTACTTCCTTTTCCTGCTTGACTTCAGCGCTGATGGAAACCCGGTTGCCGTCTACGGTCACATGGATGTCATCCTTGCTCACGCCGGGGATTTCCGCGTTGACCAGATACTTTCCATCCGCCTCTTTCACATCCATTTTGATCTGCGGTTCGATCTCCATTCCTTCGCGCAAGAGCGGGCGCATCATGAATCTGTTAAAAACATCGTCAATATCCCAAAATGGGTCGAAACGTGAGAGTTCGCTGCTGAGCGGGTTAAAACGAGTAATTCCGTTCATGATATTTCTCCTTTGGTGAGGTGGATCATGGTGATGCGTGAAACATAAATAAGCCGGTAAATTATTACCCACCAACCTACCGATCAAGGGTTTCTGATGTTGGAAGCTTGCTTGCCCTTGGCGCCTTGTGTCACTTCAAAACTGACCTTTTGGCCTTCCTTGAGGGACTTGAAACCGCTCATATTGATTGAGGAAAAGTGTGCGAACAAATCCTCGCTGCCATCATCTGGAGCGACAAAACCAAAACCCTTCGCGTCGTTAAACCATTTAACTGTACCGGTTGCCATGTGACTATCTCCTTGCTAAAAGACAGGGGAACCCCTGCGGGTTTGTTACGAAACTGAGACATTGATCAGCCTGTGTTTGGCCTTCTCGGGCCTGGCCAGAGTGATGTTGAGCATGCCGTCCTGAAGTATGGACATCATCTTTTCTCACGTTTGGAATTTTGGCTTTGGTTCGGCATGCTGTGCTTGTCTTGCTCATATCGCCGAAGGGCGGCATTTAATCCGGCATAGTCAACGTCTCGTGGCCTGCCCAGGCGCGGGATGGAAATCGCCCGAAAATAAGTTTTAAAACGGTTGGAGATTTCTTCCACTTCCACGAAGGGGTCCCATTTAATCAGGTTCATGATCATCCCCTTTTAATTTAGCTGCGCGGCAGCAAAACAGTCCTCGCGCCAAAGGCAATCCACCTGATCGCAGTCACCGCTGCAGGCGGTGGCAAAGCAGTCATAATTACCCTCCTCGGTTTGTATGGATTTAATCAGTTTGGCTTTTGAAAGTTTGCCGGGATTGATATTGTGCGACTTGGCAATGGCACGTATTTCTTCAAGTTTCATGATGGTTCTCCTGGTTAATCGCAGCTACGGCTCAATCAAACAACTGCATGCCTGGGGTTACACAAAAAGCCGCTCTGTATGTGCAATAACAGTTCAACTCTAACTCCACGCCGATTCCCCATTCACTGCTCCGGTTGAAACTCCAGCCAGCGCAGTGAACTTATTCCCATCAGCCAGTTGAATTGATCTTCGCGCCGCTTTCCACTGGCCCACGGCTGGGCTTGTCGTATCCAGTGCAGTCAATATTTCATCAATACACAGCAGCAAATCCCGGCGCTGACCACCCTTCATTTCCGCCACAATATGATCGAGTTCCTCTGACGAGTAAAAATTCTGGCCCATGTCATTCCCTTTCAAATGTAGAAAAACGAAATTGAATAAACTTCCCTGGCACACGAGATAAATGATGTTCCTTTGCACGCAAATGGGGTATCGGTGTTTGCCTGATTATGGTGTAGGGGGCGGAGAAATTTTGCTGTCAGTGTTTGTCTGACAGGGCGCGGGGTAAGATGGGGGGAGTGGGTGGTATCTTATTGAATTTTATGGCATCCAATATTCGAAGCTGGTTTCTGTCCGCATCCAGCCCCTTGCTTCGAACCGCACAGGCTTTGAGCGCACCCGTTCAAGTTGCAGAAAAGAATCATCAAGTGAATGTTGGATAAAACTGGATTTCCACGTTCACGGAATGACAGGTTTTTAGATGCAAGGTTAGTGAACCGCCCGCTTGGAAAAATCTTTCGGACGAAAACCCAATGCAGCAAGCGCGGTAAAATAAACGACAACGCCTCCGGCAACCAATGCCGTCAAGCGCAGAATGCGCGACCAGCCCGAACTGGTCAGCCAGCTCTGTTCGGTGCCCATGCCGAACCACAGGGTAAGCGCCAAGGCCAACAAGGCGATGCCTACCTTGACATAAAATTTCGCCCAGCCCGGTTCGGGATGATAGATGCCGTGTTTGCGCAGATAATGAAACAGGATCGCGGAGTTCAGGCATGCGCCGAGGCCGATGGACAGGGCCAGTCCTGCGTGATGTATCCAACTGATGAACAGCGCGTTCATCGCCTGCGTGGCCAGTAGCGTGATGATGCCGATCTTCACCGGGGTCCGGATATTCTGCCGCGCGTAGAAACCCGGCGCGAGGATTTTTACCAGGATCAACCCGATCAGCCCCACGCTGTAGCCGGCCAGCGCCTGGCGTGTCATCAGCACGTCGTGTGCGGCGAACGCGCCATGCTGGAAGAAGGTCGCCAGCAAGGGTACGCCGATCATGCCCAAGGCCAGCGCGGCAGGCAGCGTCAAGATGATGGTCAGGCGCAATCCCCAATCCAGCAGCCTGGAAAATTCCGCCGTGTTGTTATCGGCATGGCATTTGGAAAGCGACGGCAGCAAAATCGTGCCGATGGCCACGCCCAGGATGCCGGTGGGGAATTCCATCAGCCGGTCCGCGTAATACAGCCACGACACGCTGCCCGCCACCAGAAACGAGGCGAATATGGTATTGATGATGAGGCTGATCTGGCCGATGGAAACGCCGAACACCGCCGGCCCCATCTGCCTGATGATGCGCCATACCCCCGCATCTTTCAGGTTGAAGCTCCAGGCCGGCAACATGCCGATTTTTTTCAGGAACGGGATTTGAAACGCGAGTTGCACGAAGCCAGCCAGGAACACCCCCCACGCCAATGCCATGATCGGCGGGTCGCAATACGGCGCCAGCCACAGCGCCGCACCGATGAAACACAGGTTGAGCAGGATGGGCGCGAAAGCGGGCACCCAGAACTTGTTGTAGGTGTTGAGTATGCCCGCCGCCACCGCGACCAGCGAAATAAAAAAGATATAGGGGGAAGTAATGCGCAGCAGTTGGACGGTGAGCGCGAACTTGTCCGGATCTTTCGCGAAACCCGGCGCGCTGATGTACACCAGTATCGGCGCGGCGATGATGCCGATGAGCGTAACCACGAACAGGATGACCGCCAGCAAGGTGGTGACATGATCCACCAGCACTTTGGTTTCGTCATGGCCTCGGCGATTTTTGTATTCGCCGAAGATCGGCACGAAGGCCTGCGAAAATGCGCCCTCCGCGAACAGGCGGCGCAACAGGTTGGGCAGCTTGAAGGCGACAAAGAAAGCATCGGTCGCCATGCCCGCGCCGAAGATGCGCGCGATCAACACGTCGCGGATAAAGGCGAGGATGCGCGAAACCAGTGTCAGGCTGCTGATGGCGGCGAGGGCTTTAAGCAGGTTCATGCCTTGCCCGTTTGAAATGCGTACATAAAATTACATGCCTCTGAACCATTCTCAGGAAAGGTGGCGTATGCGCTCCCCTTGAAGGCATAGATATCTACATAAGTCCCCTCGCCCGCTTGCGGGAGAGGGCAAGCCGTGAGAAGACTACATTTTTTCCGCATCACCCTCTCCCCCAGCCCCTCTCCCGCAAGCGGGCGAGGGGAGCAAAAACAGTGTGGCTGCAAGATGTGTAGATACCGAAGCCTTGAAGGGAAGGGAGTTTTGCCGCAACTGAAAGTTGTTCATAGGCATATAAAATTATTCCAATCCCATTTCGAAGGTCAAACAAGGCGGCGACGAATGAAATGGGACTGGAACTACCAGATGTTGCGGCTCGGATCGCGGCGCTCCTTATCAAAAACCGGAAGCGGCCCGCTGGCTTCGGCGTCCCTGCCACCGCGCCCGGAGCGCACCATAAGGCGATTCTCGGCAATATACCGCTGATCATGCCGAACGCATCGGGGTCGGCATTCTGCAATGCAACCCGCACCACCACGGATTTCATGCCGTCAGTTACCATCGGGCGTACATACGGGGAATACATCTTTCGCCCATCCACTCCCGTCCTGGCCAACGAGTTGCACAGGCGCTCCGCCCAATCCGCCGGCTGGAAAACATCCCTTTCCACGGTTATCCCTTGAATGACGAATTCGGCGGCCTCGGACAGCATGCTCCACCTTCCTGATATTTTTATTTGCTTGAGTGCAATCATACCATTACTGCCCGGCGCGGCAGGAAAACCATATCCCGCCGACGAAGGGGAAAAGTATAGGAATGGCAGGGTTATATGCGTAAAATAATAAACGTTGAATATGTCGCGCCCGTCTTTTGCTTGCCGGGTTATGACCCGGAGTGTATAAAAACGTAATGCCCAATGTAAGCGCAAATGCTGCGGTATACGTTTCGGCGGGGATGAGTTTGTGGTAGTGCTCAGTGAACTGGATGAGAATAAAGCCGAGTCCTCCACGCAAGCCAACATAGTTGCCGAGAAAATACGCATCGCTCTGGCCGAGCCTTATGTACTGAAAATTCAGCACGATGGGAAAGCAGAAACAACTATTGAGCATCATTACACGTCGAGTATCGGCGTGGTGCTGTTCATCGGCCACGAGTGCAGTGCTGACGACATTGTCAAATGGGCTGATCTCGCAATGTATCAAGCCAAGAATGTCGGGCGCAATTTGATTCGCTATTGAGCAAAGTGCAAAATCTCCTGCACCCGCTTGCGCCCGCTAATGTGGTGATTTCTTCCAATTCCCCATCCGGCTTTACGGTTGATATCGAAGGAGATGGAAAATGAGCGGCATCATGACTTGTGAAAACCGTGTTTTTTCTCCGGTTGTTCCGCTGTTTTTTTGTAAAACAGCGAGCAAACTTTTAGCCATTATCTTTGTAACGGCAGCTTTTTTGTTTCCTCAAAATGAAGCACTTGCGGCGGTAACTTATTTTGCCTCGGCGTCAAACCCTGCTGATAACGGAACATTGGGCGCAACACCGGTGGCCGTCGTTCCGCCGGGGTTAATGGTGACTGGTGATCTTGTTATTTTGGTGGCCAACACAAGGACAGCCGGAATAACTCCGGCTATTTCGGTAGCAGGTGGACAAGCCTGGACTTCTCAAACGGCTAACACCACAAACGCATCGCAAATAATTTTTTGGGCACGCTATAACGGTATCTGGTCTGCAAACCCTAGCGTATCTTTCAGCACTTCAGTAAGCACAACGGTTGTGATGCACGTTTTCCGCCCGACTTCAGGTTCAAATACCTGGGCGATTGATGTCGCACAGACAAACGCTAATTTTGCGGCCCCTGCTGCGCCTCGTGATGTAACGGTCACCGGCATCAATACGGTTACAGATGGGGCTTTGGTTTTTGCCACCTGGACTACGCCGGATGACAATACATGGGGATTGCAAACTGCCGGCTGGTCGAACGCGGGCACGGCTCAATATAGAAATCTCGCTTCAACCGACTCGTCCCAATCCTCCGCGTATAAGATAATGCCGGCTGCCGGGGCATCCGGGAATGTGGTTAACAGGCAATTAACGCTGGGTGGCGACGCTGGTAATTCTTCCATCCTTGCATTCAAGGAAGTGCCCGTTACCACCCTCGCCACCGGCGCAGACCCCTTAGCGACAACCATTGCTCCGGGAGCGGCGGCAACGGATGTTGATCTTTTCACTTTGCAGACGAGCAGCGGGACGGAAGCGATAACTTCGGTGACGGTGAATCTTTCGACCAGCAATGGTGTTGGCCGGCTCGCCATTACTGACAACGCAGGCACGGAATTGGGATTTACCATATCGCCGGCCACAGGTTCCAACACCATTGCGGTTGCGGGAATGTCTGCGACGACGACGCTCACTACGTTTAAAGTCCGCATCACGCCTTTGAGTCACGCTGCGATGCCGCTTCCTGCCGTTGGTGCCGCCTATGCTATTACTGCTCCCGTCACTGCCTGGGCCGGGCCGAATACGCACGCGGGCAGCGATACGAACACCAACGCGCTTACTATCGACAACCTTTCCCCCGCAAGCGCCACAGCGACGAGCGGCAGCGCAGGCAATGCCAAGACGACGCTGAACTGGACCGCATCGTCTTCCGCCGACTTTGCGACCACCAGCGGCTCGGTCGTGTATCGATGGGCGGCTGCAAGTGCGGGAGCTGAAGTGCCAGCCGAAGGTTCAACGCCCACGCTGGGCAACTCCTACGGCACGGCGACTGCGGCCTGCCTGGTTTCCTCGTCCGCATCTGCGGCGCTGGTAAGAATCGACGGCACCGGCGGCAGCGCAGATTGCACGACTACCGCCCTCACCAACGGCCAGGCGTACACCTACAAGATTTTTCAGAGAGACACCAACGGCAACTATGACGTCGGCGTGACCGTGGGACCATTCACCCCGCTTCTCGCCGCACCGACCGTTATCAAGTCGTTCGGCGCCGCGACCATCGGCGCCAACGGCACGAGCACACTGACCATCACCATCACCAACCCGAACACGGCGGCAATCAGCGGGCTGGCCTTTACCGACAACTATCCCTCGGCCAATCTCAAGAATGCAACCACACCGGCGCTCACCAATTCCTGCAGTGGAACCCCCACGGGTACGGCGGGTGCCAGCACATTGAGCCTGAGCGGGGGCACGCTGCCCGCCAGCAGCAGTTGCAGCGTGAGCGTCAGCGTGACTTCTGCAACGGCAGGCAGCTACCTTAACAGCACCGGCGCAGTCACCTCGACCAACGCCACCAGCGGCACGGCAGCCTCGGCGACGCTGACAGTGACGGCGATCAGCGCCGCCAACTCGACCGTCGTCGCCAACCCCACCTTGGTCCCGGCCGACAACAGCAACACATCGACCATTACCGTGACGCTCAAGGATGGCGCCAGCAATGGCGTATCCGGCAAGACGGTGACGCTGGCGGCGGGCTCGGGCAGCTCGACCATCACTACCGTCAGCGGCACCACCAATGCCAGTGGGGTAGCGACCTTCACGGCGAAAGACGGCACGGCCGAGGGGCCGATCACCTACACCGCCACCGACGCCACCGACGCCATCGTAGTGACCCAGACGGCGCAGGTAACATTCGTTGGGCCGCTGAATTGCACCAGCAACGCCAGTGGCAACTGGATCCTGCCGGCGACGTGGACCAACTGTCGCGGCGGGATTCCGCTGGCCAACGACCAGGTAACGATACTCAACACTCACACCGTGACACTGAACACCACCACTCCGATCCTGGGCAATCTGACCAACGGCGGCACGCTGAATGCCTCGGGCGCCAACACCTTGAGCATCGGCGGCAGCCTGACCAACAACGGCACGATGTCGCTGGGCAGTTCGAATGTCGATCTTTACGGCAATTTCACCAACACCACGGGAACCAGCTTCAACCCCGGCGCCACCGACAGCGGTATCTGGACGTTTCGCGGCACGGCGCTGCAGAACATTGACAGCACGGGCATACTCACCACCTTCCCCAGCCTGGCGCTGAACAACACCTTTGGAATCGCCCTCAACGCCAGTGTCAGCATAAAAACGCTTATGACGCTGACCAACGGCTATATCTCGACGGGTACCAACATCATCAGCACCCTGGCCAACTGCCCCGGCAGCGTCGCCCGCACCAATGGTTTCGTCACCGGCAACCTGCGCCTGACCTTTCCTTCCGGGACGACGACTTGCACCTATTACGTGGGCAGCGGTACGACGTATGCGCCGATCAGCCTGACCCTGACCGCCTCGGCATCCGGGACGACGCTGACCGGCAGCACCACCGGCAACGAGCATCCCCAGATCACCACGTCGGGAATCGATGACACCAAGGACGTCAACCGCTATTGGTCGTTATGGACAACGGGCGATACGGCCACTGCGGTTACGAGCTACAACGCGGCCTTCACTTTCGTCTCCGGTGATCTCGACATCGGCGCCACGACGAGCAACTTTATTGTTGGCGAATACGCCGGCGGCGCCTGGTCACAGCCGGCTGTCGGGACGCGCACGGCGACATCGACAAGCGTCACAAATGTTTCCGGCCCGATCACGGCGACCACCGGCTTTGCCGTGGGAGAAGTGGGCGTGGTCGATTCCCCATGCACCTCTCCGGCGGGCATGACCTGCGTCTGCGACAACTTCGCCCGCGCCTACCTCAACCCTTCAACCATCTTCGGCGCGGACTGGGCGGTTGGCCATAGCAGCGGCGCTTTTGGCGATCCGACCATCGTATCCAATAGCCTGCGCCTGACGGATGCTAATGGCAATGTGTCGACGGTGGCAACTTTGCCCGGTCAATTTCCCGCTGCTGGAAACTTGATCACTGTCGAGTTCAGGCACTACGCCTACGGCAGCACGAACTATTCGACGGCGAGTCCCTGTTCCGCATCGAATCCGTGCGGCGCGGACGGCATTGCCCTAACCTTGTCCGATTCCGCCGTTACCCCGGTTGCCGGCGCTTACGGCGGTTCCCTGGGATACGCGCAGAAGACAGGCATTAACGGCTTTGCCGGCGGCTGGCTGGGCGTAGGCATCGACGAGTGGGGTAACTTTGCCAATCCTACCGAGGGACGCGTAGGGGGATCCGGTTTCATTCCGGAGTCGGTCACCCTGCGCGGCTCTGGTTCGGGTTCGGGAAACGGCAGCACCAACTATCCCTACCTGGTCTCGACCGGAACGATTGCAGCGTCCGCGATCGACAATGCCCTGAGTTCCAGCCGCTCATGGGGATATCTCTATCGCATCACGGTCGATGCGAGCGCGTATACCTGGAACGGCAGTACGGGCGTCAAGGCCACAAAGGTCAAGGTCGAGCGCGATACCGGCGCGGGCTATACGACGCTGCCCAATTTGAATCTGCCCGACATCTATACCTACAACACCGGCCAGGCCGACGTGCCGGCCAACTGGAAGCTGTCCTTTACCGGGGCTAGTGGCGCCGACACCAACATCCACGAGATCAGGAACCTCAAGATTTGCTCCAACTTTTACACGCCACCTGCGGGCTTCAGCATTTTGGTGGACAACCTGTCGCCAACGACATGTACCACGGCTTCGAATGGCAAGCCGATTGTTACGGTGAGCGCCCACGATAGCAGCGGCAACGTGGTCACGAACTACACGAGCACCGTGACCCTTAGTGCCAGAATCTCTTCGCCCAACGGCAGCAATTCCGGAACCGCCATCTGGAGCAAGGTGGCTGGTAGCGCCAACGGCACTTTGAGTGGAAACCAGTACACCTTTGTTGCTGCCGACAACGGCGTAGCGAAGTTCTACTTGACCGATGCTACCGCCGAGGACATCTATATCGCTGTCAGTGAAAACGGCAGCACGCTGAGCACCACCCTTTCCACCCCCGTGCAGTATCGCGGCACCGCCTTTACGGTTGCGACTCCGGATACGCTTGGCGCCGCCGTCGTGGCGGGCCGCAACCACCTGATGAGCATTACCCGCAGCAGCGGTTGCGGCACCGATACCACCTATAACGGCACAAAGAATCTCGATGGCTGGTATTCGGTCGCCGCCACCCATCCGGCCGGCGCCTATGCGCCGCAGCTTTGCGCCACGAGCGGGGGCTCTTGCCTGCCCTCCACGGGCAACTGTGTGATGCTCTCGATCGCTCCGCCTTCCCTGGACGCGAGTAACAACTACCTTCCCCCATTGACGTTCACCAACGGTGTGGCCAATTTCTGCCTGGCCACCACCGACATCGGCAATTATTCGGTCAACCTGCGTGACGATTCCAATATTGCCGTGCCCATTACGGGTTCGAGCGCGACGCTCGCAGTGCGCCCGTTTGCCGTGGTCGTCTCGGGCGTCAAGCAGGGGCTGAACGATAATCCGGCCGTCACTACCACCGGAGGAACGCCCCTCGTGGCCGGAGCCAACTTCATGGCTACTGTCGGTGGCTATTTGTGGAACTCAGCCGCCGCTGTGGCCAGCGGCGGCAGCGAAGGTCTGCCGCTGGCCGGGGCAACGTATGCGACGATGACCGCAAGCGGTCTGGCACCCCGCTACGCCGACACCGTGACGTTCGGCGCTGCCTCGCCCTACTATCCCGCTACGGGAGTCTTGGGGGCTTTTACCAACGGCGTCAGCATCAGCGGGACCGGCGTCACCGTGACCGCCACGACCCTCAATTATCCCGAAACAGGAAGTTTTACCCTGACCGCAACGCCCGCCGCCAATTATCTGAATTCAGGCGTCAATCTTAGCAACCGGGTGACGTTGTTTGCCGGCCCTGCAAATGCCTCCGGCGCCGTAGTCGGACGCTTTCGTCCGGCCTATTTCGAGATCAGCGCACCGGTCATCACGCCGCGCAGCGAGAACGCCTCCTGCTCCGCGTCCTCATTTACCTACATGGGCGAGCCGATGGGCGTCAGCTTCACCTTGACGCCACGTAACGCCGCTGGCGGGACGACCACCAACTACCGCGACTTCGGCGGTGGTGTCGACTATTCCAAATTTCCCACCAGCAAGACCACGACGGCGAACTGGATTGCGCTGGGGGCGCCCGACAGCGTGGGGCTGTGGATGAACGCTACCGGCCATGCCGTCAGCCCCGGCAGTTGCACCGTGGTGATCAGCAATGCCACACCATCGGTGACTTCCTATGTCTGCACTGGTGTCGCCAATCCGGCCTCGGTCAGCCGCGCCGCCGGCCCGCGCGTGACCGTCTCCGCACCGGGCATCACCTGGAGCACCGGCGGCATCGGCAGCTTTACCGCCAATGCCACTCTGGAGCGTGCGGATACCCCGGATGGTGCTTATGCAACAGTCAATATCGGCGTGGTGCCGATGGATGCTGAGGGCGTGACTGTGCAGACCTCCGCGCTCAACCTCGACACAAACAATGATGCCGCCAACGAACGGGTCTCGCTCGGCACGACCCAGTTGCGTTTCGGGCGGTTGAAACTTTCCAATGCATACGGCTCGGAATTGCTCGATTTGCCTGTGCCATTAGTGACGCAATACTGGGATGGCACGGCGTTTGTGACCAATGCAGCCGACAATTGCACCACACTGAGCAGCACGAATATGTCGCTTACATACCCCAGCGGATCTACGCTTAACGCTACTAACATGGGGGTCTCGCATATCAGTCTGGGCGGCAGTCCGGTCGGTGTATTTCTTGCCGGACGCGGCACGCTCAAGTTGACCAAGCCCAGTGGTACGTTGACGGGCAGAGGAAGTGTCACGCTAACCGAGGATCTTGTGGCAGGAAGCATGACCTATTTGCAAGGCGCATGGACAGGAACCAGCTATACTCAAAACCCGTCTGCGCTGGCAACCTTCGGCGTGTACAAGGGCAACAACGCTTTCATCTACCTGCGTGAAAATTACTAGGGCGGTGTAGCCGCTTTAGTGGTTTCAGTGAAGGCTCTTGTACCCGTCAAGATGAACATGCAAAGCATGCCGTGCCGGAGCCAATACTACTGGAGCGGGAAATGCGTTATGCTGGAACTGAAGCCGCGAAGTACGGCTCTTCGCCAATCATCGAATAGTGATTACTACAAAAGAAAAACCATGACCCCATTGCGTCAAATTTATGACGATGCACCCGCTTTTATTCCGGTGCCTGAAGCTCTGCAGCATCATCGTATTGAGGTGACATTGTGTCCATTGGATAATATTCCGCTCAAGCAAGGGCAGCCAAGACGTGTGCCCCCGCCGCAATTTGCCGGCAAGGTGCAAGAGCTGGGCGATGTGATGAGCAGCGTTCCGGCGGCAGATTGGGGGCAGCTTGAATGATTGTTCTCGACACGCACATTTGGCACTGGTGGATTAACCAGATACCCGAAAAACTTCCTGCTGCAACGATTGCCATGATTGAGGAAGCCTAAGAGGTTTGTGTGTCGACGACTTCTTGTTTTGAAATGGCTTGGTTGGTTCGTCACGCTCGTAATTGATTTGGGTATGAGTTTCGATGAATGGCTTGCTGATGTCGAGGCATCGGAATGTATTCGTTTCTTGCCGGTAACAGTTAAAATTGCCGCACAGGCGGTTGCTTTGCCTGAACATCACAAAGACCCTCAGGATCGAATCATCATTGCAACCGCGCTCGTCCATGATGCGCAGGTCATCAGTTTTGATGCTGCTTTCCCCGTCTATCAGGAATTGCAAGGACGGCTTATTGGAAAAAATTAGGTGGGTAGAAAAGCGTTACCCACCCTTGGCTACCTAAGGAATTTTACAAATGTGCTTGGCATTGCCGGTTCGCATCGTAGAGTTGCGGGAAAATGAACTGGGCGTCGTTGACCTGGGCGGAGTGCGCAGGGAAATCTCCCTGGCCATGGTGGATGACGTGCGGGTGGGCGACTATGTCATCGTGCATGTGGGCTACGCCCTGAGCAAGCTGGATACCGAAGAGGCGGAAAGAACGCTGCGGCTCTTTGCGGAAATGGGCGAGCTGCAGGCGGATGCCGGTGCCGCGCCATGAAATACGTGGACGAATTTCGCGACGGCAGCCTGGCGCAAGGCATCGCCCGCGCGATTGCGCGGGCGGCGGACACGGGCCGCAGTTACAGCTTCATGGAGTTTTGCGGCGGGCACACCCATGCCATCTCGCGCTATGGGGTCGCGGATTTTCTGCCGCCCAATGTGCGCATGGTTCACGGGCCGGGCTGCCCGGTTTGCGTGCTGCCGATCGGGCGCATTGATCTCGCCATCAAGCTGGCGCTGGAACAGGGCGTGATCTTGTGCAGCTACGGCGACCCCTTGCGCGTGCCGGCATCCAACGGGCTTTCCCTGCTAAAGGCGAAGGCGCGCGGCGGCGATGTCCGCATGGTTTATTCAGCCAGCGATGTTTTATCTATTGCGCGGAATAATCCCGAGCGCGAAGTGGTGTTTTTCGCCATCGGCTTCGAGACGACAACGCCGCCGACCGCCATGCTGATCAAACAGGGCACTGCGGAAGAACTCAGCAATCTCAGCGTGCTGTGCAACCATGTGCTGACCCCTTCCGCCATCACGCACATTCTGCAATCCCCCGAGGTGAGGGAATACGGCACCTTGCCGCTGGATGGCTTCATCGGCCCTTCGCATGTGAGCACGGTGATCGGCTCGCGCCCCTACGAGCACTTTGCAGAAGAGTATCGCAAACCCGTCGTGATTTCCGGTTTCGAACCGCTGGATGTGATGCAGAGCATCTTGATGCTTATCCGCCAGGTCAACGAGGGGCGCGCTGAAGTGGAGAATGAATTTTCCCGCGCGGTGACGCGCGAGGGCAACCGCAAGGCGCAGGCGCTGGTGGCCGAGTTGTTCGAGTTGCGGCGCACCTTCGAATGGCGCGGGCTGGGCGAGGTGCCTTATTCAGCGCTGAAGATACGGCAGGAATATGCCGGGTTCGATGCCGAGCGCCGCTTCGATTTACACTATGTTCCGGTTGCCGATAACAGGGCCTGCGACTGCGGAGCCATTTTGCGCGGCGTCAGGAAGCCGGTGGAGTGCAAACTTTTCGGCACAGTTTGCACACCGGAAAATCCGATGGGCTCCTGCATGGTTTCCTCTGAAGGAGCCTGCGCCGCGCATTACACTTATGGACGATTCAAGGATGCGGAGGTCGTTGCAGCATGAGCGCCATCAAATCAAGTTACATCCGTCCACTGGACATCCACAAAGGGCGCATTGATCTTTCCCACGGTGGCGGGGGGCGGGCGATGGCGCAGTTGATCGAGGAGCTTTTTTTCGCGGCATTCGCCAACGAATATCTCGCCCAGGGCAACGATGGTGCCGTGCTGCAAATTCCATCTGGGGCTGGGCGCATGGTCATGACCACCGATGCCCATGTGGTTTCCCCGCTGTTCTTTCCCGGCGGTGACATCGGCTGCCTTTCCGTGCATGGCACGGTGAACGATCTGGCCGTGATGGGCGCGCGCCCGCTGTGGCTTGCCGCCAGTTTTATATTGGAGGAGGGTTTTCCGCTGGCGGACTTGCAACGCATCGTGGCATCCATGGCAAGTGCGGCGCGGGATGCGGGAGTCATCATAGTCACCGGGGACACCAAGGTGGTGGAGCGCGGCAAGGGCGATGGCGTATTCATCACCACCACGGGAGTGGGTGTGGTGGCGGATGGCATTTTATTATCGGGTGACCGGGCGAGGCCGGGGGACACCATTCTCCTTTCCGGCACCATCGGCGATCACGGCATGGCCATCATGAGCAAGCGCGAGAACCTAACTTTCGATGCACAGATCGAATCGGACACTGCCGCACTGCATGGCCTGGTGGCGGATATGCTGGCGAGCGGGGCGGATATCCATGTCATGCGCGACCCGACGCGCGGCGGCCTGGCGACCTCACTGAACGAAATCGCGAGGCAATCTGGCGTCGGCATGCTGCTCGATGAAGCATGCATTCCGCTGCGCCCTGTGGTGGAAGCGGCCTGCGAGTTTCTGGGTTTCGATCCGCTGTATATTGCCAACGAGGGCAAGCTGGTTGCCATTTGCGCCCCGGGTGACGCCGAACGCCTGCTGGCTGTCATGCATACCAATCCGCTCGGCCATGAGTCTGCCATCATCGGAACGATACACAGTGACCCGCAGCATTTTGTGCAGATGAAAACCCGCTTCGGTGGCTATCGTAATGTGGATTGGCTCTCCGGCGAACAGTTGCCCCGGATTTGCTAATTCTGTTTCTATTTCAAAGGTAAAGTAATTCCATTTCCATTTCAAAAGTAAAATAATCGTAGGTCGGGCTTCGCCCGACAGCATGATCTGGCGGGCATAGCCCGCCCTACAAAATTGCACTATTGATCGGGAAATGGAATAACATCGTAGAGGCACGATTCATCGCGCCCCTACAATACTCCATTAAACAGATGTGGTGCCTTCCAACAACTCCTCAAACTCCTCGGGTGGCACCGGCCTGGAATACAAGTACCCTTGCGCATAGTCGCACCCGGCAGCGACCAGCAGGTCGCGCTGTTGCTCTGTTTCCACCCCTTCGGCGACCACTTTTATGCCGAGCTTATGCGCCATCACGATGATCGCCTCGGATAAGTGCAGATCATTTTGGTCGGTTACCAGGTCACGCACGAAAGAGCGGTCGATCTTCAGGTAATCAATATCAAACTTCTTGAGATAGGACAGCGACGAATAGCCGGTGCCGAAATCATCAATGGAGACCTGGATACCGGCATCACGGAGCGTGAGTAACGCGCCGCTAATTGATGCATTTGAATCCAGCAACAAGCCTTCGGTAATTTCGATGGCAAGGCATTGCCCGGACAGGTCGAGTTTCCGCAAGTGGGATAGCCATGCGGAATGGTCGTCGCCGTCCTTGTAGAACTGCACCGGCGACTTGTTCACGCTGATTTGCAACACAGGGTTGTGCAACGCCCTCCAGCGCTTGGCCCAGCGCATGGATTCATGGAACACCCAGTCGCCGATTTCGAAAATGAGCCCGGTTTCCTCGGCCAGCGGAATGAATTCAACCGGGCTGACCATGCCCCGCTCCGGGTGCTGCCAGCGGATCAGCGCTTCCGCCTTGTTGATGCGGCCTGTAGTCAGATCCACGATGGGCTGGAAATAAACCATGAACTGGTTGCCAGCCAACGCATTGCGCAAGTCGTTGACCAACCGCAGTTTGGTTTGGGCGGCTTCCTGCAAGGCTTGGGTGAAATAGCTGTGGCGGTTGCGCCCCTGGTTCTTGGCGACATACATCGCCTGGTCGGCATTCTTAAACAGCTCTTCTATGGTGTCGGCATCGTTGGGATACAGCGTGATGCCGATGCTGGCCGACACGTAGGACACTTCATCCTTCAACCGGAAGGGAGCCGCGAGTTTCTGGGTGATGCAGTTGGCAACCCGTTCCACGCTGCTGACATCGTCAAGCTCTGCCAGCAGGACGGTGAACTCGTCGCCGCCGAGGCGAGCCACTATATCGGTCGCACGCACGCAGTCGGCGATGCGGTTTGCCGCTTCCATCAGCAACAGGTCGCCCATATCGTGCCCCAGCGTATCGTTGATTTCCTTGAAGTGGTCGAGGTCAATGAACATCAGCGCTATCGGGAGTCCGGCGCGGTTGGCTTTCCGGATTTCCTGCTCAATGCGCTCGCGAAACATGCGGCGGTTGGGCAAGCCGGTCAGTGTGTCGAAGTTGGCCTGCTTCCAGATCGCCTCTTCGGTTTTTCTCTTGTCGGTGATGTCCTCCTTGACGGCCACAAAATTGCTGATGGCACCATGCTCGTCCATGATGGGAGAAATGAAGATCTGTTCAAGAAAGATTTCGCCATTCTTTTTCTTGTTATACATCTCACCATGCCACTCATTGCCTGCCAATATGGTTTTCCAAAGTTGCGCGTAGAAATCCGTGGCCTGCTTGCCCGATTTGAGTATTTTCGGATTCTGGCCGACGGCCTCTTCCAAAGAATACCCGGTGATTGCGGTGAATTTCTTGTTGACGTACTCGATGGTGCCTTTCTGATCGGTGATAACCACGGTGGCCGGGCTGTTTTCTACGGCACGGGAAAGCAGGAGCAGTTTTTTATGGGCCTGAACGCGATCGGTGATATCCTGAACAATAGTTATGCCGTATATAACTTTTCCGTTTTCGTCGCGCATGGCAGAAACGGTCAGGTCTGCATGCAATATGCCGCCATCCTTGCGGATATATCTCTTCTGTATGTTGAAGTAATCAACTTCACCCGCAAACAATTTTTTGGACCACATCAAGTTCGATTCGATATCGTCGGGGTGGGTTATTCCCTTGAAATCGCGCGCCAGCAATTCCTGTTCGGGGTAGCCGGTCATTTCACAGAATGCCCTGTTGACCTTCAGGTACTTGCAATCCGGGCCGATCAGGTTCATCCCCACCTTGGAAAAATCGAAAACAGACCGGAACCGTTCCTCGCTTGCGCGCAATGCCTGTTCTGCCTGTTTGCGCTCAACCAGCTCCAGTTTTATCGCCTCAGCGGATTGCATGGCGCGTGCACGGCTGATCACCAGCATCCAGATGAACAGCGCAAAAAATATGCTTGCACCCGCGCCGATAGCGGCAACGGTACGGGGCTTCTCCTTTTCAAGCCTTGACTCGAAACCGGGCAGGGAGAGCGCCACCATCGTCCAGGTGCGGCCTGCAACCGCGATGTGCTTCGTATTCTGGATGCGTGAATCCGCTACGATGTTGGTGGGTCTGGTGTGCGGGTCGTACAACACCGTCTTGTCCGAGACTTCCTCGCCATCGTAGAGGTCGAAGTCGAGGTCGCCACCACCCTCGCCGCCGATACCTGCCATCAGGTCACCCATGCGGAACACCGAGCATATCCAGCCGATGATGCTGGCGCGGCGCGCGGCAAGCGTGTCGTGCGGGGCATCGTGCCTGTAGACGGGCAGGAACATCACTATACCGGGCTCCGCGCCTTTGTCGGATTCAAACACCAGCCCTAACTTGCCGGAGAGGGTGGGTTTACCGGAATCTCGCGCCTGTTCCATGGCGGCACGGCGCAGCCCGATGCCGGAATCTCCGGGCCGCGGATACTCCCGGTCGGAGAGCATGTCATAGCCGAAAACGTCTTGGTTGCGCCAGTCAAACGGTTCGATGTAGATGACAGGGGCGTAAATGTCGCGCTGGCCCTCGGGCCAGATTGTGTAGTCGGAAAGGCCTTCCTTGCGGATGGCTGCGATGTGCCGGTCTCTCGCCGCCTTCGGCACGATCGGCACAAAGCGGATGCCCTGAATGCCGGGATAGTTTTCCTTCAGTTGCAGCCTGGCGATATAGTGGCGGAATTCATCGCGGTCAACGATAGTGGCATGGGCGAACAAGCCATCCACCCCGCGCATCACCTGCTCGTAGGCCTTCATACGCTTGCTGATATCTTCGGCGACGTCACGCGCGCGGAAATCGAACTGGGTTTGCAGCGCCTGCACGGCGTTATGCTGCGCATTCCTCCACAATTGATAGGTGATGGACAGGCAAACGGCAAGAATCAGCCAGGACAATAATTGCGTGCTATACCAACCCGACCTGTGCGCGGGACGTGAAGATTTATTGAGCGAGGGTGTGTGGTTGGTCGGCATGGTTATACGGTATGAGTTCTGATAACACTACCTTTGGGGCAATACTGCGCAAGATTGAGTGGTTTTATTTTAAGCCTCGCGCGAGTGACCGCCATCATATACTTTTCAGCGGCAAACAGGCAAAATCCACGACATGAAAAATGCTGTAA